>Ga0247837_1000054_pt1 | contig 184402 bp, 137 predicted proteins | sample LaCtaG_2_FD_187115 | JGI IMG/M metagenome (GOLD analysis project Ga0247837, IMG submission 187115) | Freshwater microbial communities from meromictic Lake La Cruz, Castile-La Mancha, Spain - LaCruzMarch2015_14.5m | ecosystem: Environmental > Aquatic > Freshwater > Lake | place: Spain...
GACAGCCCGCTTATCGACCGTGTACACCGGGCCTTGTCGCTTTATGCTGAAGCCGATCGCAGCGCCTTGCTGCAATACATTGCGCGCATGGCTGCCGAGCCAGGCAGTGCATTTTGGCGGGTGCTTACGGCGCTCTGTGAAGTATTGCCTTCGGGCAGCGAAGACCAAAAACAGGCCCTGGGTTTACTCACTAATAAGGACAGCTTGATTCGGGAGAGTAAAAATCCGGTTGCTGCATCGGGTGTACAGCCGAGTCTTTTTGAGTAGTTTTACCGTTCGTATTGGCAAGCAAAAGCACATCAATCAAGCCCACCAAAACAGTATTTTTTCAATATTTTTGCATTAAAAAGAGTTGATTTACCTACAAAAAATACTTCCATATTATGCGTTCAAATAATCAGCAACACGACAACCTGTACAAAGCCTTTTCTTTGTTCATAGAAGGCATGCGCCCCTACATCGTGAGCGCTTTGATGAAGGAAGCGGGGGAGAAGTGGCCGGAGTGGTTTGTAGAAGCCATCACTTTAGACCAAAAAGGCTTCTGGATTGAAGGTTTGCGTGCAGGATCCTCACCTGTCTCTCTGATTGATTATCAACATTTGATGGGGTTTTCGTTGAAATACAAAGACATTTTGCGCAAAGATTTTGGCCCTGCTGCCAACGGCTTGCCTACCCAATTCAAAACCATTGTGGATATACGAAACAAGGTGGCCCACTTTAAAGAGGTAACATCCGATGAAGTGGCCGATGCGATGATCCAGATGAAAAAGATCGCCCGTACGTTGGGCATGCATGAATTAGAGACCGAACTGTCGCATTTACACGAAAACAAACCAGCGGAAGCCCCGAAAGCAACACAGGCGGTTGTCACGGGTGCCGTGCCGCCCTGGTTCCGGGTGGTACAGCCGCACTTTGATATTCGGCAAGGCCTGTTGGATGAGTCGGTTTTTGCTGCCAACCTCGCGGAAGTAGCCTTGGGCAATGGGCGGGAAATCTATAAAGATGCAGCTACTTTCTTCTCCAAAACCTTCTTTACGGCAGGCCTGAAAACCGTAGCCAAAACCGTTATAAAAGGGCTAAATGGAAAAGAGGATGCTGAAAATAGGGTCATTTCCCTGCAAACCGGCTTTGGTGGCGGCAAAACACATACCTTGATTTCGTTGTTCCATTTGGCAAAATGGGGGAAGCAAGCTTCTCAATCGGAATCCGCCAAAAGCCTGATCGCGTACACGGGGGCACCCGAATTTGATACCGCCAATATTGCCGTATTCACCAATACCACCAACGATCCCGCCAATGGACGCACCACACCTGACGGCATCCAAATACAAACACTCTGGGGGGAACTTGCCTGGCAGCTGGGCGGTGCCGAAGCCTACGAATTGGTCCGTAAAAACGACGAAGGCTTGATCGCCCCGGGCGGCATTTTCCGAAAAGTGCTGGAAAGTTGTCAGCCTGCGCTCATTCTGCTGGATGAATTAGCCGATTATTGTGTCAAAGCTTCTGCCCGCAAGGCTGGCAACAGCAGTTTGGCCGATCAGACCATTAGCTTTATGCAGGAACTCACGCAAGCCGTGAGCGAAGTGAATCAATGTGTGGTAGTGATTACCCTGCCTGCTAGTGTTCAGGAAGTGGGCAATACACCGGAAGCGCAATCGGTGCTGAACCAATTACAAAAACGCGTAAGCCGCGTCGGTGCCGACACCCAGCCTGTGGCGGATGAAGAAATATACGAAGTAATCCGTTGCCGCCTCTTTGAAGGCGTGGGCGATGCTGCGGTCATAGAAGCCTGTGCTACCAAGTACATGGAATGGTACCAAAAGCACAAGACCGAACTACCCGGTAATGCTACGAAAGCGGAATACAAGCAAAAGATACTTAAGGCCTATCCATTCCATCCGGAGTTAATCGACGTATTTCGGGTACGCTGGGCCAGCCACCACGATTTTCAACGTACCCGAGGGGCTTTACGCTTACTCGCCGCTATTGTCAGCGACCTTTGGAAACGGCAGCAATCGCTCCCTGGCACCAACCTGCTTATCCACAGCGGGGAAGTCAATTTTGCCAACTTGGATGCGCTTTCCGGACAATTGAAACGGCTATACGGCAATGGTTATGATGCGGTTATTACGGCCGATGTGGCAGGTTCTTCGTCCAATGCTTTTAAAATAGATGGCAATAATCCGGAATACAAGCAACATGACTTGACGCAATCCATTGCAGCCGTCATCTTGATGAATTCATTCGGCAGCGATGGAGCCAATAAAGGCATTTCAGTGCCAGAAATAAAATTGCAACTCCTGGAACCAGCAGGGTTTAACCACAACAGCGTAAATGGTGCCTTAGACAAATTAGAGGCAGAAGCCTATTACTTGTACTATGCCCAAACGGGCAGTCAAGGTAAACGGTATTGGTTTCACACCAAACCCAATATCAACATCCTCATCAACCAGGCAAAAGCAGACATCAAATCGCTTGATATTGAGGCTGATATATTGAAAAGATTGCAAGAGCGCGCGCGTAACGTGGGGCAGTTCAATGTCTTGGTCAATCCTTCAGAAGACATCCCGGAACAGCAAAAACCGACCTTGGTCATACTACATCCGCGCTATCAGGCCAATTTGGAGAAAGTAAACGGCGATACGCGCCCGCTCATCGAGCGCTATGCCACTAAAAAAGGCAATAGTGAGCGTATTTACCGCAATACCATGTTGTTTTTAGTCTGTTCAGAGATGGGCTATAATGGTTTGGAAACTTTGACACGAGAGTATTTAGCCTGCCAGAAAATCAGTTTGGAATACAGTTCGCAGTTGGAACGCGAGCAAAAGGAAGAGATTAAAAAACGCATTGATGATGCCTCTCGGCTGGCGGAGACAAAGTTGGTAGCAGCTTATTCTATCGTTTTAAAACATTCTGTGAAAAATGGCATCCGTGTCTTACCACTGAAGCAATTCCGTGAAAGCTTAGATGCACAAATCGGCATCAACATCATGGCCGCACTCAAAGAAGAGGAGTGGTTGCTGGAGTCTGTAGGACTTAACACTTTGCGCAACAACAACCTGCTGCCAACCCCAACCCAATCCCTAAAGGTAAAAGAGGTGTACGAAGCCTTTTTGCGCTTTGATGACAAACCCATGATCACAAATCAGGAAGCGGTTGCCAATAGCCTGCTTCGGTATTGCCATGACGGAGCGTTTTGCATTGCGTCTGGAGATGGGACGAGTTTTACCCGTTATTATTTGGAGGAGCCTGTTCCATTTTTTAATGTGACAGATGAGATTTATTGGTTGGTAGACAAAAGTTTGAAACCTGCACCCGTGCCAGTGGATCCGCCTACGCCCATTGTAGAGCCGTATCCGCCGGTTATTGTCGATCCAATCGGCCCGAAAGAACCTATTACGCATGAAGGCGGTCCACGTACCCTGCGTTCTATTCAAGTATCCGGGAAAGTACCACTAGAGCATTATACCCAGTTATTTAGCAGTTTCATCATGCCGCTGGCACAGAATAATATAGAGATTGAGATTCGGATTAAAGGGAAAACAAATGTCGGCAAGCCAATTACAGACAATAGCCCGGAGTACAGGGTTGTAAAAGAGGCGGCTAAACAGTTGGGGCTGGATTTTGAAGAGGATTAAGGGAATAATACAAGGTTTTCTTTATGTCCCTTAGTTTTTCTTACCACTAAGGCACTAAGGGACACTAAGAAACACTAAGGTTATCTATCTTGGTGTCCCTTAGTGTTTCTTAGTGCCTTAGTGGTAAATGGTATAATGGTAAATGGTAAAAAAGTGGTATCAAACCCGTCGGAGTGAAACAGAAATAGCCTCCACCGTTTTTCCACTTTTTTTGCTGGTGCCGCACCACTCGCCATTTTGGGCTTTAGCGATTTCGTAGACGCCTTTCAGTTGTGCGGCGTATTCAACGGCGTACTGTTCGTGGCCCTGGCCTTCCAACGCGATGGTAAAACCGATGATGCGTCGGCGTCCGTCGGTGCTGCCGGTGAATTGGCCGTTGCCGTAGGTTTTGTCGATGCCGATGCCCGGGATGTTGGCCTGGCAAACCAATCGTAGTCCATTGAGCGCGGGGGCCAGGCTGAGGTTAAATCCCAATACGCGTTTGGCCGGGTTAAAATGATCGCCGGTGAGCGTATCGGTTTCCAGCGCAAGTTCAGAGCCATTAAACTGAACCTGTCCGCGAATCAACGCCGATGTTGTTGGTTGCACGGGTGTGGTTTGGTTGGCACCCATAGCCGCTTTGACCGCTTTGCCAGCGTCGATGCGGCCATAACCGTAATAAGGGCTGTGGTTGTTGACGTAATCGCCGTGGTCTTTGTCTATTTGATCGGTGGCTTCTTTGAGCATGTTTTTGACCTGTTTTTGCGTCAGGTTGGGGTTGGCGGCCAACATGAGCGCCACCACGCCAGCTGCACCCGGGCAGGCAGCCGAGGTGCCCCCGAATGAATTGGTGTAATCGCCACCTGCGGAATAACCGTAAGCACCTAAGCGGTCGGTGGTGCGTACGCCTTCTGTTTGGGGAGAGGGGTGGTTGAATTCCCGGTGGCCAAAATCCGAGCTTGGGAAACTGATCCAAACCGAGTTGCCGTAGTCGCTGTATACGCAGCGTTTGCTGTTGTCGTTGCAAGCCGCTACGGCAATCACGCCGGGGTGCGAGGCATAACCGTCTTTATCGACGGATTCATTGCCGTTGCCGGCGGCAAACAGTACGACGGAGCCTTTGCCGTTGCGGCCTTTGCGGAGGGCATACTCAATGGCCATGCGGGTGCTGTCGGGGAGTGGAACGTATTGTTTATGGGTAGGGTCGTTCGGGTCCCACCAATCGCCGTCGACCGGGCCCCAGGAACAGGAGATCACATCGGCGCCGTGGTCGACAGCCCAGGCAAAGGCATTAGCCTCCGACATGCTGCCCAGGCCGCTGTTGAGTCGGATCGGCATCAGTTGGGCTTCGGGGGCGGTACCGGAGGCCCCTTTATCCAGGCCCAGGGCACAGGCCATGCCGGCGCATGCGGTGCCGTGTTTTTCGTCGTTGCGTTTGGGGCGGGGGTCGGTGCTGTTGAGGGTAGCATCGTAGGGGTGCACCACTTTACCGGCAAACTCGGGGTGCGCAATATCCACGCCATCGTCTATAATGGCAATGGTAATGCCTTTGCCTTTGGTGGTTTTCCAGGCCGTTTCCACGTCTACGTGTGCCCTGATTTTGTTGCCCCGGATGGAAGTTTCAGCCAGGTGCCACTGCATGGGGTGTATGCCTTTGTGTCGGCGCTCCTGCACCAGTTCGGGGTGGCACAATTCCACTTCCGGTTCCTGGAGGAGTTGTTCGGCAATGTCGAAGACACCGAGTCCGGTGCCTTCCGCCGCCTGCACAAAATAGGCATTGTCTGCAAAGGCCAATTGGCTTTTGATGCGGAGTTGGTACCGTTCGAGGATGGCTTTGCAGGTTTCCTCCGGAGTGTCTTCTTCGAATTGGACAAAAAAGTTTTCGGTGTACAGCACGGGTTGGCCGCTGGCGGCATCCTGGAGTACGCGGCCTGCAAAACGAATTTCGTCTTCGGTTTTGAGTTCGCCCCGGGCCATATCGCGCATGGAGATGTCTGTTCCTTCGGCCCGTTGGTCGGGCAATTCGTGCACAGTGACACCTGCTTCGGGGAATTTGAGCACTTCGGTGCCATTTTCAAGCATTTCCCGGGTTTCGGGGCGCAGGGGAGTGTCTTGCAGGTCTCGGTTGCCTTTGGTTCGGACAACGATCAAGTTTTCACTCTCTTTCAGTTCTTGTACGCGGCCATCTTTGCCGCCGTAGCGTACGGTGTATGTTGTTTTCATGTAGGTGGTTGGGTATGATTAGCTGATTATTTGTTGACGGGGTGTGATCAGGGTTCGAGTTTGGCAAGGTCGTCGCCGGCAATAACGGCGGTCATAAACAAATAATTGTTGTTGCGTTGGTAGCGGACGTCTCTTTTTACCACCTCAAGGAATTTCAGGTGCCATTCGTAGCGCATACCTACGAGGCATCCAGCGCTGTACCGGCCGATGGTGGGAGAAGAAAAATTGGGTTGGGTGGAATGGTGGTTGATGCCGAAAGCGTCGCCAATGTCTATGGGGTCGGCGCTGTCGCGGAAGCCATTCTTGTTTTTGTCGCGGTGTAGTTTGACATTACCGCGTTGCACCAATGCGGGTTGCCAGCCGCTGTGCAGCCCGGTTTTCCAGGCTTTGTATTGTCCGAAAGCGATGCGTGCGGCGCCATTGGGGTTGAGGGGGTATCTGGTGTAGTAGTCTCCGGGTTCCGTTGTGGCCTGGTCATTGACCAATAGTTCTGGCCTGCCGGAGGGTTGGTTGATGCGGATGACCAATCGGCGGTCATTCCATTCGTTGAAGCGGTCGGCGTTGGGTCGGCCATCGGCATTGACGCCCTCTACGTACACAATGTTGTACATGTTGGGGCTTCTGCCGATCCAGTAACCCTTGCGCGACAGGTACCGAAGGACGCGTTTGGCAAAGCGGGTAGCGGTGGTGTCTCCTTGCGCATTTTGGGCCATGACGGGCAAAAAAGACATGGGGTTGGTGGAAGACAGGCGCCTAATCTGGTCAAAACTGACGTAAGTATCGTGGTATTTGACACCGGCCATTCGGCTGAATTCGAAAAGCGCATTTCGGGTGTTGAGGCCAACGATGCCATCGGCCTTGGCTACTGGCCTGAAGGGGTTGATCACATTGCCGTCTACAATCGGGTCAAGCAGGCCGAGATCGCAGAGGCGTACTTGCATCTCGATGGCCATGGAGCGCATAGACGGCTGCCTGAATTCATCCCAGGGGATGTTGCGTCCAATGTTGAAAAGGGATTGAATGGAAGTATTCATCGTTTTCTTACGGGTTATCGAAACGGGCGCTCAGATCGTCAAAAGGGTTGACTTCGTTGGGGATATTGGTTGGGGGGAGGAAATCCGTGGGAGGAGAGGGCGTCTGGTTCGATCGGGAGTTGCCGGCCGCGGGTTGGGCTGGCACATCGTAGATGGAGCCGGAACCTGCGGGTGTATCATAACCGGAACCTGGTGTAGAAGGGTAATAGGGCGGAGCAGCAGCAGGGGCAGGCGAGTTGATGAAGACACTGGTGGGCGCCGCTCCGGCACCCCGCACATTGACAATGCTCTTAAGGAGGTCAAACCAGAAGGACGAACCTAAGGTGATGGAAATGGCGGTGGTCAGCCAGCCCACGATATGGTATAGCCACCAGGTTTGGTCCACCTGGCTCCAGTCCACCTGGCTCCAGCCGATGCCTAATGGCGACTCCAGGACGGAAATGTTGTTGACCACCAAAGAAGAAACTTTTTCCTTGGCTTGCAGGGTGCTTGCCGATTGGGTCATTAAGCCCTGGCCATCACTTTGCGCAAAGCTGTTGGCGGCTTCCGCCAGGGTGCTGCTGAAGGCGGTGTTGACGGACAGGCTGTGGTAAATGGTGATGGGGTCCACATTGAAAATAACAGCAATGGCGGCACCAATTAAAAAGTTGAGCGCCTGTACGGTGCGCTTGTACGAGCCGCCCACCCGATCCATCACATCGTTGAACCAAAGTTCAACCTGTTTGGAAAGGGCCGCCGGGTCGTCTCCCGTTTTGCGGATCATGAACTGGAGCATTTCCTTCAGGTTTCCGTCTTTCAGGGAGCCCACCGCATTGGTGATGCCTGTCTGGTTGCGGGTGAGCATGTCCATGACAATGCTGCTGAAGGTTTCCGGGTTGATGTAAGACGGTTCGACGCCCCGGGTAAACCGGGTGGACGGGCCAGCGTTAGAGCCGTTTTTGAGCTGCTGGAAATACGGATGGCTGAAAAAGTCCCTCGTTTGGTCTTGCAACATGTTTCGCAAGGCTTTGGCGAGTTGTTTTCCCCGAAGAGACATGATGCCCGACAAGAGCTCCATGATGGTGGAACCCAGCAGGCTGAACAGTAGCATCACGAAAACGATCCCTATGACGATGTTTAAAAGGGCCATGGCAAAATTTTATTTTTGTGAAAGATGCTGCTGAGGGACGCAGTGGAGAAAGCACAAATATAGGCATTGAATGGTTTATCCATTTTATTAATCGTTATTTAATGTCTGTTAGATGTTAAATCATCCATTATGGATGTTAATTGGCATGCTTTTTCGAGGAAAAGTTTGTTCTACCTTTGTTGTTGTATGTTCTATGTGCCCAAACACAATGACAACCTGTTTTGTCTGCATTTTTTCATCGTCTTAAACATACTCCGATACCAATGACGAAAAAGCGTGTATTGATCACCGGCGCCGCCGGATTTTTGGGATCACACCTCAGCGACCGGTTCCTGGCCGAAGGATACCAGGTGATTGGCATGGACAACCTCTTGACGGGCGATTTGGCCAATATTGAGCACTTGTTCAAAGAAAAGGATTTTGAGTACTACCACCATGATGTGACCAAGTTTATTCACATTCCGGGCAAACTCGACTACATCCTGCATTTCGCGTCGCCCGCCAGCCCGATCGATTACCTCCTGATGCCGATTCAGACCCTCAAAGTAGGCGCACACGGCACGCACAACTGTCTGGGCCTGGCCCGCGAAAAAGGTGCCCGCATCCTGGTGGCTTCCACTTCTGAAGTATACGGCGACCCCCTTGTGCATCCTCAGGTAGAAGAGTACTGGGGCAATGTGAACCCGGTTGGGCCACGTGGTGTGTACGACGAGGCCAAGCGCTTCCTCGAGGCCATCACCATGGCTTACCACAACTACCACCAGGTGGAAACCCGCATCATCCGCATCTTCAACACCTATGGCCCGCGCATGCGGGTGAATGACGGACGCGTGTTGCCGGCATTTTTCAGCCAGGCCATTCGCGGTGAAGGACTTACCGTGTTTGGCGATGGCATGCAAACGCGTTCGTTCTGTTATGTGGACGACCTGGTGGAAGGCATCTATCGCCTGCTGTTGAGCGATTACCACCTCCCGGTCAACATCGGCAACCCTTCCGAAATCACCATGCTGGACTTTGCACAGGAAATCCTCGACCTGGTTCAAAATCCAAAGGCGTACATCGACTACCGTCCGCTGCCGGTAGACGACCCCAAGCAGCGCCAGCCAAACATCACCAAAGCCCGTTCTATTTTGGGCTGGGAACCCAAATTTGACCGTGCGGAAGGCCTGAAACTGACCTACGAGTATTTCAAAAAAGCTGTTAAAGTAGAAGAATATGCATAAACTGCTCATCACGGGCGGCGCGGGCTTTATCGGCTCACACGTCGTCCGACTCATGGTGGAAAAATACCCGCACTACCACATTGTCAACCTGGACGCGTTGACCTACGCGGGCAACCTGGAAAACCTGCGCGACGTGGAAAATGCGCCCAATTACACCTTTGAAAAGGGCGACATCACCGATCGGGATTTCCTGAGGGAATTGTTTTCCCGCCACCATTTTGACGGCGTGATCCACCTCGCCGCCGAAAGCCACGTGGACCGCTCCATCGCCAATCCGTTGTCTTTCGTCGAAACCAACGTAATAGGCACCGTCAACTTGTTGAACGCCGCCCGCGAGGCCTGGAAAGACGACTTTAAAGGCCGTCGTTTTTACCATGTATCTACCGATGAAGTGTATGGTTCGCTGGGCGACGAGGGCTTATTCACCGAAGAAACACCCTACGATCCAAGGTCGCCCTACTCGGCGTCCAAAGCCAGCAGCGACCATTTTGTGCGGGCGTACTACCACACCTTCCACATGCCGGTGGTGTTGTCCAATTGCTCCAACAACTACGGGCCATTCCAGTTTCCGGAAAAACTCATCCCGTTGGTCATCAACAACATCGTGGAAAACAAACCGCTGCCCATTTACGGCGATGGTAAATACACCCGCGACTGGCTGTGGGTGAAAGACCACGCAACGGCCATTGATGTGGTGTTTCATAAAGGTGAAATCGGGGAGACGTACAACATCGGCGGCAACAACGAATGGAAAAACATTGACCTGGTGGAAAAACTGTGCGGCATCCTCGACGAACTGCTGGAGCGCCCCGAAGGCACTTCTCGCCAGCTGATTACGTATGTCAAGGACCGTCCGGGCCACGACCGCCGTTACGCCATCGACGCCTCCAAAATCCGCCGTGAACTGGGATGGGAACCTTCCATCCAGTTTGAAGAAGGATTCCGTGAAACGGCTGAGTGGTATTTAACACATAAAGATTGGCTTGAGCACGTGGTGACGGGTGCTTACAAGACGTATTATCAGGAGCAGTATTCATAAAGGCTGCGCTTTAGCGTTGTTGTGTACTCCGTTGCAACGATGGATAAAAATGCGAATCGCTGCACTTTGATGTGTATCCGGGCGATGGCTGGCAGCCATCGCCCGGTTTTTAAGTATACAGTAAAACTTAACATTCGGCTTCATTGTCTACTATTCCACCATGAACATCGGCAACGTTCATTTCTACGACATGAACTCGTTGGTACACCCCCGGCCCCCCTTCAAAGGAGGAGAAACGTGAAGCTGTGCCCCCACCCACAAGCGGGTTCTTGACGGTGCAAGGCGCACCGACTGGCGCTCGTGTGCGGGTGTACGACCGGCTGGGGCGTTTCGGTCATTGTACATTGGTCATTGGTCATTGTACATTGATCATTGTACATTAACAAATAATAAATTTAAAATTTTTTAATTTAAAAATGTACAATGTACAATGTACAATGTACAATTTTCAATGTTCAAGTAGTGTAGTGCCTTAAAGACACTTGAAACAGGTTTGTACCTCCGATCCGCAAAGTATCCTGAAAAGGAAACCTTAAAATCATGGAGCCTCACTTCAAATAACAACTCATTCCCAACTCAAAACTCAGGACGTTCGGGTGCATCTTGACCCCGTTCTCCGCGCTCCAGTTGGTCAGGCTTTTCTGGAATTGCGCACCGGCTGTGACGCCAATCTGGTCGCTGAGCAGCCAGGTCAGCCGGCCTTTGAGCAGTCCATTGATGTTCCATTGGGTGTTGATCAACCCGGTTTGTGCGCCCTCGTAAGACAACAGCTCTCCCTGGTAGAGGGTAAGCCCTCTGCTTTGACTCCAGACGGCCGCGGCCGCGCCGACCAGCGCATCGGCCTGCCAGCTTTTATTTCCCCAGGTTTTGCCAATGGCAACGGGGAGCTGTAGGATTCGCGTGGTGTTGTAGTGGCGGACGGTCTGTTGGGCTTTCACGGAAAGTGTAACATCGCCATACGCCAAAGATGGTTTGCCTGTCAGGGCATTGGTGGCGACTCCAATGATGGTATCGGTCAGGGTGATCTGGTAATCATCAATGGTTTGGCCCCAGTCGAACCGGCTTTCAAGTTGATGGTACTGGAGGCCTGCCAAAAGAATATAATTCCCTTTTAACGTGTGGAGATAACTCAGCTCTGCATACCCTGACGCCAGGGGTTGTTCGTAAGCATGACGTTCGGGTTTGGTTTGGCCATAGCCCGGGCTCCAGGCCGACAGGCCACCCAGCAACACAAGCCGTTTGCGGGGTGTAAAGTCATTTTTCACAAGGGAGCTGTTTTCCGAGACGGCAATGACGGGCTCAACCGGAGGAATGACGATGGCCGGGGTCAGGATGATCGATGGGGTTGCCAATGGCAAATACTGGAGGGGCGTGTTGGTCTGTTGCTCTGATTGGGCAGTTGATGGCATTTCTGTACCAGGTACTTCCGTGGGCAGCGTGTGATGATCCACCTGTCCGGGCATGTGGCCTGATGCTTGTGCGCTTCCTGTTGAGGTAAACCCTCCGGACGGATGGAAAGCATAATGGTACCGGGTTGTGTCCTCCATCCTTTTGGTAGCCTGAATGTTATCGTTGGCATTGGAAACAGCCGCCTCCCTGCCTTCCGGTTTGGAATGCACCACTTGTTCGGGACTCGTCCGGCTCGATATGGCATCAATTGTACTGTTCACATGCCGGGTGCACAATAGCGGCAACAGCAACACGGCGATGAGTGCTCCGAAGCCAACAGGCCTGACCCAATCGGGTTTGTCATTGGGCGCTTGGTGCATTTGCAGTTTGGCCATTTTCTCGAGAATGCCATCCTCCATGTGCTCCCATTTAAGTTCGGGAGGCAATGGCTGATGATCTTCAACCAAAGACTTTTTCGATTTATCAAAATTAGAGTCCACCAGCCAGAGAAATTTTGTTCTTGTGAATAAGGTTATTTCTGAGCCAGTTTTTGGCTCTGGACAGTTGAGAACGCGATGTTTCCGGACTTATGCCCACCAGTTCACTGACCTCAGTGTGTGAGTACTCGTCTATGACCACCAGCATGAAGACTTGTTTGTATCCTTCCGGCATGTTTTGCAAATAACGTTCTAATTGTTCCTTGCTCAGGTTGGTGAGCTGTTCCTCTGCACTCGTATCTATTTCCACTATGCCATCAATGGGAATCACCACCGCAGGCGACCTGCCTTGTCTGTGATGTTGCAGGCATTGGTTGATCACCAGCCGCCTCAGCCAATACTTGAATTCGCCTTTTGCCGCATCGAATGTATGTACACTCAGGAACACCCTTGCAAATATTTCCTGTATCACATCCGGGTGAGCACCCTCATCGGCGACATACCTTCTCACCACAGCATACACGTAGGCGATACAGCCCTCGTACATCGCTTTGAATGCCGCGTGGTCGCGCTGTTTCACTCTTGAAAGGATGTCGGAATCGACCATGTCTGTTTTTTATACGATGGTTGAAAACCCGGAGGACGCACAAGTGTCCTCCGGGTTCGACTGATGTTGAGTGCCGCTTATTGGCAGTTTGCGATGAAAGTACAAATATCCTGGTCGTTGTTAAATGTAACCGTACTACCGTCGCTCAGGAGGGTTATGGAGACGGGATAGACCATGTCGATTTCATTCAAATTATAGGCGTTGTATACACCAAAGTATTCGATGAAAGTATTGATGGTGAACACTTGCCCGCCGGCTGCCAATTGAAGCGGGTAGTTGATGCTGTACCGGCAATCGATCAGGGCAGTGTTGAAGAACAACAGGACATGTGCAGGTGTTTCGCAGATATCCACGGGTTCGATGACAATTTCGATGCCACAACCATTGTACGCGACAATCAGGTCATCCAGGTTGTTGATGGGTATGATGTTGTCGTTTTCATCAATCAGGGAAAAAGGAAACAGCAGTTCAATTTCTGCGCCGTTCAGAATCAGGCCGGCATACTCGTTCTCGTCATCAACGGTGATGATATCGCCGTTGCTGGTTTGTACATTGAAAGGGAAAGCGAGCCGGTTGCAGGCAAATCCGTTGAACTGGATTCCGTCGGCGACTACGGGCGGGTCAATCAGTTCACAGTCAAAGGCCAATTCAAAGAACGTAGCCACGTCATTGATCTCTACCTGGTCGCCGGACAGGTTGATCACCGTCAGGGGCAAAGCGAAGTACAATGTGTCGATGGATACAATCAGGTCTATGAGTTCGGTCTCGTCGTTGGCGGTGTAAGGCTGATCATTGCCGTCTACCAGATTAACCGGATACACAATTTCCAGACAAACATATCCGAGCAAACAGGCAGGGATCAAATCACCACTTGCGGCTGCGCGCTCCCAGCCCTGGTTGGGGACGCAACTGGCGTATGCTTCCGCCAGGTCCCGGTTGCTTCCGATCTGGACAGCACTGCCGTCTGCTTTTGTTACGAGCAGCGGAAAGGCAAATGCAACGACGCGGTCGGCACCCGTAGCGTTCATGGCCGCGTCGAATGCTGCCTGATTCTGGATCGCAACGGTGCTTCCTGATTTCAACACCAGATCGAAGGGATAGCCGACGCGCATGCATCCAAGGTCAAGGTCTCCGGAAGCACCGGGCTTCAGGGCTGTCATCAGGCTGTTGACAATGATGGTGTCTGGTGTGTAATTGGGGTTTTCGGGTACAGTAGTATTGATCTGGTCGTCTTTTTTGCACGACGTGATCAAGATACCTACAGACAAAAAGAGAAGAATGGATTTACTAAGCAGTTTCATGTTTAAAGTTTGAATGGTTAGAACCAAAATGGACTGGGAGGCCTTCCAGATACGTCAACTATATCCACCAATGGCTTTAAACGTTGCACGGCCCGAAATTTTTTATGCGCTGGCTGGGCCGGACTGGTATATTTTATAAATAAATTATAATGTGTAATAAATTGTTAATAAATAATTTGATAAGTAAAATTGGCGTTTTTCATTCAATACACTTTTTCGCCTTTGTTCAGCCATACGCCCCATGTGCGGCTATAGGCATGCACCTTACTGGTCGGGCCGTTTTCGTTGTACAATGGATTGCCCTGGTTGACCCATTCAAAAATGCCGCCGTAGAGGTTGGACACATGCTGATAGCCTGCTGACAACAGCTTCTCTGACACTTTTTCGCTGCGGTAACCCACCGAACAGTACACGACAATGCGGGCGTCGCGGGGGATGTCTTCAACCGACTGCAAGGAAAAGTGATCGTACCCCACGGGGCGGGCGTTGAGCAGGTGGCTTACCTGAAATTCTTTTGTTTCCCGGGCATCCAAAAAGTACACCGCTTGAGGGTCAAGTGCTTTGGCTTCTTGTATGCTCATTTCGGGTACGGTATGTGAGAGCAGGGTTTTGAGCATGGTACGGTATGCGCCGCTTTGCACCTGGGCGTGACAAACACCTGCCCAAACGGACAGCAATGAAACCACAATAATCAGCAACCAGTTATTCATATCTCAGGTGTAAACATAAAAAAAACCTACTGCTGTAGTGACTACTGCAGTAGGCATATCAAAACATACTATGAGAAAACTGGTTCAAAATTACTTCAGTGTGTTTGCTCCAGTATGTTGTTTTACGGAACGGTTGTTTTTTTGAGGTAAAGGCAGGATCTTATTGTCCCAGAAACAAAGCGGCTATAGACTTGTGTTCGACGGTGTTTCGGATGGCGCGGGAAAACAGTTTGGCCGTGGAGAGCACTTTGATTTTGGGCGATTGTTGTCGGAGGGGGATCGTATCGCACACAATCAGTTCAGTGAGTTGAGACTTTTCGATGTTGTCGTAGGCTTTACCCGACAACACCGGGTGGGTGCAAATGGCCCGTACGGAGCGTGCGCCTTTTTCAATGATGGCGTCGGCCGCTTTGCACAGGGTGCCGGCGGTGTCCACGAGGTCGTCTACCAGGATGACATCTCGTCCTTTTACTTCGCCGATGACGGTGATGGAGCTGACTTCATTGGCCTTGGATCGGTATTTATCGCAAATGACCAGGTCACAGTCGAAGTGTTTGCTGTACAGCCGTGCCCTTTTGACGCCGCCCACGTCGGGGCTGGCGAAGATGGTCTGGCTCAGGTCCTGATTGGAAAAGTAAGAGATGTAAATGGGTTCGGAGCGCAGGTGGTCCACCGGGATGTCGAAGAAACCCTGCACCTGATCGGCGTGCAGGTCCATGGTCATGATGCGGTTGGCACCGGCAGCGGTGAGCAGGTTGGCCACCAATTTGGCGCTGATGGGCACCCGTGGCTTGTCTTTTCTGTCTTGCCGGGCGTATCCGAAATAGGGGATAACGGCGGTGATGTAGCCTGCGGAAGCGCGTTTGGCGGTATCAATCCACAGCAGCAGTTCCACGAGGTTGTCATGTGGCTGGCAGGTGCTTTGGATAAAAAAGGAGTAAGAGCCTCGCACGCTTTCGTTGATGATGGTTTGCATTTCGCCGTCGCTGAACCGCGCAAGGGTTTTATCGCCGAGCGGTGCGTCATAGAAATAAGCAATCTCTTCGGCCAGTTGTTGAGAGGCGGAGCAGGAAAAAAGTTTTATGTCGGGCATAACTACCGGTCCGGGCTCCGGATTGGAGGGTGGAATGATGGAAAGCAAACGGTCGCAAGTTTGAGGCAAAGGTAATCATCCCAATGATTTTACAAGCTTTTCGGAAAAAAGAGCCAACAATGGCATTATTGGCCATCATTGGCATTTTCCTATTTATGTCCTGTATATCCGGCTTGTTGCCTTAAATTTGTCGCTACAAGGTTGAACATTTTTGGACTTTGTTGCTTTGACAATAACTTTACATGTACATCATTACCTGATTTTACTTGCTCACCAAATCCAACTCTTTCGGACGATGAATCATTTTTCCGTTAAACAAGTATGGTTGACCGGCATGGCTTTGTGCTTTGCCCTCAACACATTGAGTGCCCAGGAGGCCAGCCGGCCCCGTGAAATGGCCTTGCATTACCTGCGCACACATGCAGCTGCTTTTAACCTGTCGCCTCAGGATGTGTCCGAAGTGCGGGTAACTGATGAGTACGTGACCCAACACAATGGACTCACACACGTATGGATTCAGCAGATGCACTTAGGCAATCCGGTCAACAATGCCCTGATTGGCCTGCACGTGCGCCCAAACGGCGAGGTATTGCACCTCGGTCACCGTTTTGTACCCAATTTGGCCTCACGGGTCAACACAACGTTGCCGTCGCTGAGCGCTGCCAAAGCGGTTGACATGGCCAAAATGCACCTGGGCTTCCAGGATTTTGCCACGCCTGCCGTGCGGGAGAAAATCAACGAGCGCAACTGGGTGTTCGAAGCAGGAGCCATTTCCCGCGCACCCATCACAGTGTCTGCTGTGTATTTCGCAGACGATCAGAACCCTGTTCGGTTGGCCTGGAAGGTCGTTATTGACCAACCCAACACCCCCGATGTATGGAGCTTGTTTGTAGATGCCCAGACGGGCGAAATACTCGACAAGTACAACCACACGCTGTATTGCAAGGCGGGCAACCTCCATGCTGCACATGAAGCTTGTACAGAAGAACATTTCGAAGTGCCCAATGCACCATCGGTTACATCCCAGACCAACGGCGTATCGGGCAGTTACCGGGTGTTTGCCTTGCCCGTGGAAAGCCCCGCTCACGGCCCACAAACGCTGGTGACCAATCCGCATGACCCCACGGCTTCGCCTTTTGGCTGGCACGACACCGACGCCGCTCCTGGCGCAGAATACACCATTCCGCGTGGAAACAACGTGTATGCCTATGAAGATACGGACAACAACAATGCACCGCCCAACTCGCCAGGCCCCGATGGCGGCCCATCGCTGGTGTTTGACTACCTGTATGAGGCCAACCAGGAACCCATTGTGAACCAGGATGCCGCTATTGTCAACCTGTTTTACATGAACAACATGCTCCACGACATCACCTACCGGTTTGGTTTTGATGAAATGGCGGGTAATTTCCAGGCCAATAATTATGGACGTGGCGGTTTGGGCGGCGATTTTGTGTTAGCAGAGGCACAAGATGGCGGTGGAGTAGACAATGCCAACTTTTCTACGCCTTCAGATGGCTCAAGCGGCCGCATGCAAATGTACGTATGGGGTGGCCAGGGCGGAAACCTCGTCACCGTAAATGCTCCGGTAGCGGTTACCGGCCCGTATGAAGCAGCTGGCGCATCAGGCTGGGGTGCTATCCTGACTACTACTCCGGTAACAGGCGATGTAGAAATAGTGGACGATGGCACCAGCAGTCCAACCCTGGGTTGCGAATCCATTGTCAATAATGTGGCAGGAAAAATCGCTTTGGTAGACCGACAATTGTGCGAGTTTGGCTTAAAAGCCCTGAATGCGCAAAATGCCGGTGCCATCGGTTGCATCATTTGTAATTTTGAAGACACCCCCGCCAATATGGGCCCGGGCGCGGTAGGCGGACAGGTTACCATTCCGGTAGTGTCTATGGCTAAAGGAGACTGCGACCTGATCCGCGCATTTGTGGGTCAGGGGCTCAATGTGTCCATTGCTTTACCCAGTTCAAATGGCCCGAACCAGCTGGACGGCGACTTCGACAATGGCATCATCGCCCACGAATTCGGACACGGCATCTCCAACCGCCTGACTGGCGGCCCATCTCAAAGTGGCTGCCTGCAAAATCCGGAGCAAATGGGCGAAGGTTGGAGCGACTACTTTACCCTCATCACCACGGTGAAGCCCGGAGACACAGCTGAAAAACGACGCGGGGTGGGCACGTTTGTCCAGCGCCAAAACAATTTGGGTGTAGGCATTCGCCGATATCCTTACAGTGCCGACATGAGCGTCAGCCCGGTTTCCTTTTCTACGGTTGCGCAAAACACGGGTGTGCACGCCATCGGAGAAATTTGGGCCGCCACAAATTGGGATCTGTACTGGGCCATGGTCGAAAAATACGGCTACGATGCAGACCTGGCCAACCCGAACAGCGGCAATGCCCGCGCGGTACAATTGGTGATGGATGGCATGAAACTGCAGCCTTGCAGCCCCGGATTCATCGACGGCCGTGACGCCATTATGTTGGCCAACATCATCAACAACAACGGCGAAGATACTTGTTTGATCTCTTCTGTTTTTGCGCGCCGCGGTATGGGTGTCTTTGCCAGCCAGGGCAGCAACCTTAGTGCGGTTGACCAAATAGAAGATTTTAACCCCATACCCACCTGCATCCGCGAACTTAAGATCACCAAAAGCGGTACACCGCTGGTTACACCCGGCGATAATGCTACTTACGCCCTTACGGTGACCAACCACAAAGGCGATACCGCCGAAAACGTAGTGGTTACCGACGAAATGCCCCCGGGCGCTACCCTGGTTGATGCATCCAACGGAGGCGTACAAAGCGGCAATATGGTGGTGTGGAATTTGGGTGACATGCCCTATCTGCAAGTGAGAGAACTGACCTATACGGTCAAAACGGATCCTTCCATCGGATCGTTGCCGGTGTTCAATGATGATTTGGAAAACGACTTTGACTGGAACAGTGCAGGTTCCGACCTTTTTGTCCTCCAAAATCAGGAAGTAAAAGTGGGTAACTTCGCCTGGAAGGCCAACGGCAAGGAGACGGAATCAGATTTCTACCTGTTAAACCTATTCCCCATTTCGATTAGCGGCGCCAACCCCGTTATGCGTTTCTGGCACCAGTTCAATACAGAACTTGGAAACGATGCCGGATTTATTGAAGTGCAGGAAGAAGGCAAGACCGAGTGGAAGCGGTTTGCTGAAGATAAATTATTCCGGGAGCCCTACAACAGTCCGGTATCCTACAACAGCATTGCCATTGCTTTTCTCCGCGGGTTTTCCGGCAATTCGAATGGTTGGGTACAGAGCTATGTCGACATGAGTGAATACGCGGGTAAAAACGTGTACGTCCGCTTCCGGTTTGTTTCCAACGCAACCGTAGCACCTGCCAATGGCGGCTGGGTTGTGGATGGCGTAGAACTCATCGATATGTATAATGTAAACACCGAGGCTTGTGTTACCTCTTCTGACGGCGGTCAGGCTTGTGCTTCCATGGCACAACGCGGTACCATTTTCAATGCCGCTACCACTTCGGCGGACAATCCGGCGGACAACACCACAAGTGGCCTGCGTGTGCAGCCCAACCCCAGTTCGGATGTGTTCTTTGTGAGCAGCTTGCGCGCGGTGGAGGGTTTGTCACAACTGCAACTGTTTAGCACAGACGGTCGCCTGGTTTGGCAGCGCAGTGTACAAGACCTTGCTGAAGGACAAACCATTACCGTAAACGTGGAGGGTTTTGCACCCGGTATTTACATGCTTCGCTTAGATAACCCGTCTGGCGCGGTGGTGGAAAAAGTGATCGTGTATTAAGATTTCGTCAAACATACAAAGAGCTTGTTTGGAAAAACATTTCCGAACAAGCTCTTTTTATTTGTACGATGTAACTATTCGATCGTAATTGCCTCAACTCCTCAACTCCTCAACTCAACTCCTCAACTCCTCAACTCCTCAACCCTCCACTCCTCAACTCAACTCCTCAACCCCTCAACCCTTTTCCACACGCCCAGGGCCAAACCAATCAGCATCATGATGCTGCCAATCCAGACTAAGTTGATGCCGGGGAAAAGAATGGCCTCCAGCACAATATAATCGGCGCGGGCGGCATCTTCGGCAATTTCTATCGGTATGCGGCGCTGATCGCTGGTGGCCAACGCTGCGGAAATGGTCAGTACCCCTAATTGTGGATCAATTTTTTCAAAGCGGAAATGCAGGCCCAGCTCCGGTATTTCGTCTTTCAGGCTAAACGGGCGGTTGCCCCGCAACAGATAAACAGGGGCCGCAGAGCCGGTTTGACCATCAGGCGCCGTCACCCTCAAGCGGGCTGCTACGGCAATATCACCTTCTTCCGCGGTGTATCCCGGATGTTTAATATCTTGTTCAACCTGTTCAAAATGAATGGTATGGCCCTTGAAGGTGTATGTGTTGCCCGCCTTCATGGGAATGTCCTCATATTGAAGCGACTCTTCGGTGCGGAAAATCTTTTCCATAGCGGCTTCAGACAGGCGGAATTTCAACTGAAGCGGGTTTACCTGATCCGGGAGGGTGAATGCGCCTTGGCCCGGACGGAGGTACATCATTGGCTGCGCGGTAAATACTTTTGGATTGTCAAGGCTATGCGCTTCCAGCAGTGCCCCGAAAGCCAGGTCTCCGGGCTGCGCGGTGTAATCATGGTGCGTAGGGTTTTTTAGGAACGCCTTTACTACCACATATTGCTTTTTGGTAAAAATGGTGTCGCCTACTGCTGCTTCGTAAGGCTCATATCGAAGACTGTCTTCCTGCTTTTTGGCGTACTCGCGGTCTAACTCCGCTTTGGGCAAAGAGGTTACGTGGGTAAATATGTCGCGGTTCCAATAGTGTTTAGTAGACGGATTGGTTGCCACAATGCTGCTGAACTCCCGGTCGTACATCACGTTGGGATATAAATCGAACACTTCACCGGTAGCATTGCCTAAAGAGTCCAGACGGTCAAAGCGCACCGTAAAAGTGCGTGTTTGGCGCGATATGGTGTCACTCAGGTATGTAGCCCGGTAACCCATGCGCATGGGCATGGGGGCTTCTTTGAGCAGCAGCACGTTGCGGCCGAGGGCTTCTTCATCGGCCCCTTCAATAAGGCCCTCCATGGCAAAACTGTTGCTGGATACAAACTCCTTGTTTAAGCCGGTATACAAAACACCGAGCACCAGCACCCCGAAACCAAAGTGCGACACCGCAGAGGCACCTATTTTTGCGTTGCCTTTGAGCACCGAAAAAAGGTAATCGGCGTTGGAAACCGCCGTGAACATACCGGCAAACAACAGCACCCAGTACTGAAAGCCGGTCGCATGCAGCCATAGCCCATTGAGTGCAGTAAGTGCCGCAGCGCCCAACACGGCGATGACCATGTGCCGGACAAATGTGCGTTGATATACCTTCCAGTTGCGCTCGCTGTACCGCAAAAACTGTGCAACGCCCGACAAGAGTCCAATGAATACGGCAATCCACAATTGATATCGGTTGTGGTGCTCCACAGGGTCCTTTAGCGCCGCACCCACATATTCAGGGTTAAAAGACTGTACAATTTTATTCCAGACAGGCAGCGATGTAGCGCCAGTGATGAGCACCGCCGAAAAAAAGAGTACCATAGATCCTATGAGCATCCAGAACTCACGCGTACTGGCCGGTTCATCATCCTTCATACCCGGCACTTCTTTGTAGCGGACAAACCATAGACCAAAGCCCAGCACAGTAAACGCCGCCATAAACAGCACCAACTGGAGTCCAAGCCCCATTTCGGTAAAGGCATGCGCAGAAGTGTCGCCCAAAATGCCGCTTCGGGTCAGGTAGGTGGAGTACAACACCAGAAGAAAAGTAAGCAAATACATGCTGTACGCCCCGCGCACCGAGTAACCCGTATGCCGTGCAATCAGGTGCGCGTGTATGCCCGCCACCAGCGTGATCCAGGGCACCAGGGAAGTATTCTCCACAGGGTCCCAGGCCCAATAGCCGCCAAACGACAGCGCTTCGTAGGCCCATGCGCCACCCATCAGGATGCCTGTGCCGAGTATGGCACCCGAGAACAAAGCCCAGGGCAGGGCGGGTTTCAGCCAGCCTTTGTGGTCGCGCAGCCACAAGCCCGCTACCGCGTAGGCAAAGGGCACAAGTGTAGAGGCAAAACCCAGAAACAGGGTAGGGGGGTGGATCGTCATCCAGTAATTCTGCAGCAGGGGGTTGAGTCCATTGCCCTTTACGCGGGTAAGGTAATCGGCCTGTTGGAAAATGGGCGCCTGCATGGTGTCGCGCAGCAGGTCAAAAGGACTGGCACCCAAACGGCTGTCGCCAAAATACAACCCCAGCAACATAGATGCAATAAACGTTTCGGCCAGGGCAAAGGTGGCTAATACAGGCGCTTCAAAACGCCCGGCCCGCCAAATGAGGATGGCGCCAAGTACAATGTGCCAAAAACTCCACAGCAAAAAACTGCCCTGTTGTTCTTTCCAAAACGCTGAAAAAGTATACTTGAACGGAAGGTCGTCCGATACGTTGGCCCAGGCGTAATGGTACTCATAATATTTGCTGACCAAAATAAAAAACAGGCTGCCAATGATGCCAAACGTAGCCAGGCCGTGCAGGACAAACGAAAAACGCCCGATGTTCAGCCATCCGCCGTAGTCGTACATGCTGCGGCGTACAGTTGCCGAGGTGTACGCTACCGTACTTAGCAGGGCCGCTACGAAAGACAATATTACCAACAAGTGCCCAAGTTGACCGGGCAGCAGGTGTTCACCAATGTATTCCATGTACCAATTTTGGTTATGATCAGGAGCGTTCTTTTACATAAATCTCCTGTTGCTCGTATTTCGACGGGCATTTCAACAACATGTCGTGCGCTTCAAAAGTTTCGCCTTTCATGGCTCCGGTGAGCACAATTTGCTCCGAGCGCTCGAAATCCTGAGGTTTGCCGGCATGCAATACGACACGGCGTACCTCGCCGGCATCGTCGCGCAAATAAAAGGCGAGCAGGTTGGGGTCTTTTTCCGGGTCGTACTCTACCGGTTGTTCCTTGACCAATTGACCCACCAATTTGACACGATCACCACTTTCGGCTGCCTGGGAAAAGGTAGCGTAGGTGGTTACGTCTTTGCTGGCGGTGATGAGGATGCCAATGCCGACGGCCACAATGACAATAGCCAACAAGTGCGATTTTTTCATGTTGCAGTACAATTTTACCACAAAGGTAAGCGCGAACGCGACGCCAGTTCGTCCTATTTTTGTCAAACAACTTGAAAATGCTATATTTGCCCCATAGCAAGCCCCATGTTTACCATTAAGCGCCTGAACCCGGGGGCATTAGCCCTCTTTTTTTTCCTGATGCCCTTGACTGGTCTGCAGGGGCAGTCGGCATGGGGTGACTCCATTGCCCATCGGTTAGACTTGTTGCGCCGCTTGTACCAAAGCGAAAACTTCGAACAGGCACAGGTAAATGCCTTAGCCTTCGGGTACTTTTTGCAGGTGCGTCACCTCGACTGTCCGCCGGAAGCCATCCGGCTGGTCAACGGTGTTTTTTTGCAAAATAAAGATATGGAGTCTGCAACCAAATTTTTATCCCAGGCCGAGGCGGATGCCAAAGGCACTCGAATACCCGCCCAACGCGTGGCATTGTTGAGTGCCCTGGAAGCGGCCTACTTGACCTGGGGCATGAGCGAGGCACATCAACGGGTACACGACTCAAAGGTGGTGGCCCTGGGCGAGTTGCAGGCACAGCGGCAAACCGAGTTGGTGCGCGCTGCATTCAGAGAACGCGACTCGTTGCGCTATAGGGCCACCGCGCTGTTGCAGGAACGGCAAACGCGCTTGTATGTAGACAAACAGGTTTTGTACGCAGGCATCTGTCTGTTTTCAGCCTTGTTGCTGTTGGGTATCTGGGCCTGGAACAGGAGGCAGCGCCGATGGAAACAGCAATGGCAACGCCGCGAGCAAGAGATGGACATCGAAAAGGCAGCTGCCGGATTGTCCCTGGCCCCAATGGACGCTCATACATCAGCTCAACAGCCTCCACAGGCCTACATCCACAACGAGTCGATCGTTCAAACGGCTTTGCTGGTGGAACCCAACAGGCCGATCGCCATTTATTTAAAATCCCTGTTGTCTGATCGGTTTCAGGTTGATACGGTGGCCACAGCCAATGAGGCCATCATGCGGGCAAACGACCTGTTGCCCGATCTGATCATTTGTGACGCCGTACTGAACGGCCATTCGGGCATAGAAGTGGTGAGGCAAATCAAAATGGGCGAACGAACCAGTCATATTCCAACCGTATTACTGGTTGAACAACATGGCCCGGAAGCCTTGCTGGATGCCCGCAGGGCTGGTGCCGACACCTGGTTTGTGCGGCCATTGCCCAACGATGACCTGAATGCTCAAATAGCCCAGTTGTTGGAATCGCGCAAACAGCAGCACCAATTATTTAACCGACACCTGCATTTGTATTTTACCGATTGGCGTCCGCATTTACCCGATGCATTTTTGCAAAAAACCCTGGAACTGGTGGAGGACAACCTCTCTAATCCGGATTACCTGCCTGAAGACCTGGCCAAAAAACTGCAACTCAGCCGCACGCATTTGGTGCGCAAAATGATGGCTTTGACGGGCAAAGAGCCGCAACAACTCATCCGTGAGTTGAGGTTGGAAAAGGCAAAAGTGCTGTTGGAAAAACGCGCCGCCGCGCCGCAAGTCGTTTCCGAATTGGTGGGGTTTAGCTCTCCCGGCAGCTTTGTCAAGGCATTTAGGGATTACTTTGGAGATGATGCGCTGTTGTTAAGGGGTTGAGGAGAGGAGGAGTTGAGGAGAGGAGGAGTTGAGGAGAGGGGCTGTGTGAATTTATTGTTAAGAAACGATAATTTTTATTTTTTCATTGGCGTATTGTTAGTACATTTGGTACATCATTTCTGGGCGTCGGAAATTGCAGATTGATTTTGCATTCCCGATAGGTTTTTTAGAGCCTCTCCGGCGCTGCACCTGGAACCCTTGGTTCAATTTTGGCGTTACATCACTGTATCATTTAACCATAATTCCTTTGTTTTATGGACTGGAGACGTCTAAACGGGCAGCGCATCGACCAACCCTTGCTGGAGGCAGTAGAAGCCACCATCAAGAGGGAACTTGATGCTGGCTACAAGCTCAAAGTATGTATTGGTACCGACTCGCAGGTCATGAGCGAAGAAGTTCATTTTGCCACCGTCATCGTGTTTTTAAGGGAAAAACGCGGAGGCTTCATGTTTATTTCCAACGACAGGAGCCAACGCAAAATGACCCTTCGTGAACGCATGATTTTGGAAGTAGGCCGCTCTGTTGAAGTGGCCTATTCTCTTTGTCACCTGCTGGATGCCTACAATGTGGCCCTTGAAGTGCATGCCGACATCAACACCGATCCGGCGTTTGAAAGCAACGTGGCCCTCAAAGAGGCCATGGGTTACATTTTGGCTATGGGTTTTGAATTTAAAGCCAAGCCGGATGCTTTCGCGTCTTCTTCGTGTGCCGATAAGGTGATCTAAGACGGCCTGAGCAAGTGGTTTGATTTTCATGCATCGATCCTGTTTCGGTCTCATGCCGGAAAAGGGATGGCTACTTCGCCATCCCTTTTTTCGTCGGTACCTGTCGTTTGGGCGGAAATAGTCTTTCTTTTATCGAACAAAAGTTCAAGTTTCCCTGAACCTTCGCATCTTCGCAGTGTCTTATCATCCGTTTATCTGTCCACTAACTTTTCCAACCATCATGCGTTATTTGCTCACCTTGGTCGCTGTTTTTGCATTCGTTGCAATGTCAACAGCCCAGAATATCCAGTATGTCGAATACGACATGCCCAATGGCCTGAAAGTACTTTTGCACGAGGATCACGCGACGCCAATTGTTGCCGTTTCCGTAATGTACCACGTGGGTTCTAAAAATGAAAAGCCCGATCGCACCGGTTTTGCACACTTTTTTGAACACCTTCTTTTTGAAGGATCAGAAAATATTCCTCGGGGCAAGTTCGACGATTACATCAACAACGCTGGCGGCAACAACAATGCCAACACCTGGTACGACCGCACCTTCTACTACGAAGTGTTGCCCAGCAACCAGCTGGCGCTTGGGCTTTGGCTCGAAAGCGAACGCATGTTGCACGCCAAGGTGGAGGATGTAGGCATCGAAACCCAGCGCCAGGTAGTGAAGGAAGAACGCCGCCAGCGCGTGGATAACCAACCATACGGACGCCTGCTGGAAGAAGCCATGAAACGCACTTTTACCGTACACCCGTATCACCACTCGGTCATCGGTTCTATGGATCACCTCGACGCCGCAGTGGAGGCCGATTACAAACAGTTCTATAAAGACTTCTACCGTCCGGACAATGCCATCCTGAGTATAGCGGGAGACATTGACATTGAGCAGACCAAAAAGCTCATTGACGTTTACTTTAAAGACATTCCCAAAGGAAAGGGTGAGATTTTCCGCCCTAAAATTGTAGAACCGCCCCTCACCCGCGAAGTGCGGGATACAGTGTATGACAATGTGCAGTTGCCCGCCGTGATTTACACATACCACATCCCGGCGCAGGGCACCCCCGACTTTTACGCCGTGCAAATGTTGTCTACCTTGCTCAGCCAGGGCGAAAGCAGCCGCATGAACCGCGTGTTGGTCGATGAAAAACAAATGGCCCTCACTTCAGGCTCGTTCCCACTTGGCCTGGAAGATCCGGGTGCCAACATCATGTTCTCGATCGCCAATATGGGTGTGCAGCCCGCCGATTTGTCGAAGGAAATGGATGCCATTCTGAAAGAGGTGCAAACCAACTTAGTGTCGGAAACGGAATTTCAGAAAATCCAGAATCAAATTGAGAACGACTTTGTGACTGCGAACAACTCCGTCGTAGGCATTGCCGAGAACCTGGCCAATTATGAAATGTATTTTGGCGACGCCAACCTGATCAACACTGAATTAGACCGCTACCGCAAGGTAACCCGCGAAGACCTCAAGCGCGTGGCCAACCAGTATTTCAAATCCAACAACCGCGTTGTACTATTCTGGTTGCCTAAACCCAAACAACCGTAAATCGGGAGTTGATTTCCTGTGAAATCATTTACGCACACCACCATCAACCTTTATCAAACAATATGAAAAAAGTCATTTTATCCATCATAACCTTGCTGGCTTTGACCACAACGGTGCCAGCATGGGCTCAAAAACCGGCAGGAAAAGCGCCAGCCATTCCAATGCCGAGCGGCGATGTCCGCAAAGGCGCCCCCCAGGCAGGCGACGCGCCCAAAATCCAGATTGGTAAAGCCGAAACCTTTACCTTAGCCAACGGGCTGAAAGTAATTGTGGTAGAAAACCACAAACTGCCCCGGGTATCGTACCAGATTTTCGTAGACGCAGACCCGCTGGTGGAAGCCGATGCCGCCGGTTACGTAGAAATGATGGGCGATCTGCTCGGGAAAGGCACTACGACCCGCACCAAAGCCCAAATTGACGAGTCGGTTGATTTTATCGGGGCCTCGTTGAGCTCTTCCTCCAACGGCGTAAGTGGTGCCTGCCTCACCAAACATTCCGAAAAGTTGCTCGACATCATGTCGGACGTACTGCTCAATCCAGCCTTTCCGGCAGATGAGTTAGACAAGTCCAAAAAGCGCACCGAAAGCGGATTGCAAACCAACAAAGACGACGCCAACGCCATTGCTGGCAATGTGGGCAACGTGCTTCGATACGGAAAAGGCCATCCTTATGGCGAAAACATGACGGAAGAAACACTCGCCAAAATTGACCTGGAGAAAATCAAAAAACACTACGCCACGTACTTCAAACCCAACACATCTTACTTAGTTTGTGTAGGTGACATCACAAAAACCAAAGCGGAGGAATACGCCAAACGCTATTTTGGAAAATGGGTAAAGGGCGATGTCCCCCAACACAATTACAACCTGCCACAGGCACCTGCCAAAACGCAAGTTGACTTTGTACACAAACCCGCTGCTGTTCAATCGGTTATCAACATCACGTATCCGGTTGATTTAAAGCCCGGAACACCAGACGCCATCCCTGCCGGTGTCATGAACACCCTGCTGGGTGGCTATTTCAACAGCCGGGTAAATGCTAACCTGCGCGAAGGACACGGATATACATACGGCGCTCGTACCAATTTGTCTCCCGACGAACTCGTGGGCAACTTTAACGCCACCGCCAGCGTACGCAACGCCGTGACCGACAGCTCAATCATTGAATTCATGAACGAACTCAAGCGATTGCGCACCGAAAAAGTGACGAATGACGAATTGCAAGTGGTCAAAAATGTCATGACCGGTAACTTCTCCTCCAGCCTTGAACAGCCCGGAACGGTGGCCCGTTTTGCCCTCAACACTGCCCGATTTAACTTGCCAGCCGATTATTATGAAAAATACCTGGAGCGCTTGCAGGCCGTAACGCCAGACGAGGTAAAAAATATGGCGCTGAAGTACATCAACCCGGACCGGGCACACGTATTGGTGGTAGGCAACAAAGAAGAGGTAGCCGACAGACTCAAACAATTCAGCCCGGAAGGCAAAATCAATTTCTTCGACATCTACGGGAACCCTGTTGAAGACGTCAAAGTGGCCATTCCTGCCGGTCTGACAGCCCAACAAGTAGTAGATGATTATGTAAACGCCATCGGTGGCACAACGGCCATTCAAAAACTGAAAGACCTCGAAAGCACAGCAACCGCCGCCCTCGGGCCCGGCATGAACTTAGGCATCAAAACGCAGCAGAAAGGCAATAACAAAGTAGCTGTAGACGTGAGCATGAACGGCCAAAGCATGTCGAAGCAAATCTTTGACGGTACAAAAGGACTTGCTTCCGGCCCTGCAGGCGCACAAGAACTGACCGGAAAAGATCTGGAAGACGTCAAAGAGCAGGCACAATTCTGCAAAGAAGCCGCTTACCAGTCTAAAGGCTACAACCTCACCCTGAAGGGCGTGGAAAACATCGAAGGCAAAAACGCATATACCGTTTTGGTAAAAAGGCCCGACGGTAAAGAATCTACAGAGTATTACGACATGACAACCAGCCTCAAAGTACGTGAAATCAGTGTGAATGGCGAGGGCGATCAAGCGGCTACCATCACCACCGATTATGCGGACTACAAACCGGTCGGAGGGGTGCAAATGCCGCATACCATTACCATTAGCGGTGCCATGCCCATCCCCTTAAAGGCCGTTGTAACCGAATTTAAGGTGAACCAGGGCATAGATGATAAAGTTTTCTCTACAAATTAATTGTGCTGATTAGGAGTTGTTTGTTTGAGATATGGGCGGTTTTTCCGTTGTGCTCAGCAAACAACTCCTTCGTTTAGCACTTTGACAAAAAAAAACAATGGTTTTATTACAAGCAATACCCGGAACAGAGTCTTTGATGCCTTTTTTGTTTCCGTTATTGATTCTGGTGGTGTTCTACTTTTTCTTGTTGCGTCCGCAAATCAACAAGCAGAAGGAGGTACAAAAATTTATAGACAACCTGAAAGAGGGCCAGGAAGTGGTGACCAATGCGGGCATCATTGGCAAAATTGTCAAGATCGACGGCAACGTAGTGCGGTTGTTAATCGACGAAAAAACGTACGTCCGGATTGTAAAGCAGAGCATCAGCAGTGAGTTTAAAGTCAATGCCTGATGCGTTTTTTGCTCCTGTTGGTTATTTTTGTACAGTTGAGCCACGCAGGAGCACAAAGTCCCTGGACGCGCAGCAAAGCCGGATTTTATACCCAGCTTGGTTGGCACTTTATCCCGACATACGAAACATTGTATGCACCTGATGGCGAAAGCCGCAGCCTGGAACGAACACTCTCGGAACACACCATCCAATTGTACGGAGAATACGGGCTATCCAACCGCACCACGGCAACGATTTGTGTGCCCTTCCGGCTTTTGAACGCAGGCGACTTGACTGCCGACGCTGCCACAGGAGTACAAACAGAAGCAGGCCGCTTGAATGGTTTGGGCAACGTGTCCGTTGCTGCCCGGCACCGTTTCACCAATGGTGCAATAGCCTGCTCGGGTACTTTTCAAGTTGACTTTCCAGTCGCCAAATATAACCTGAACAGTGGCCTGAGCTTGGGGTACGACGCCCTTGCCCTCAAGCCGATGTGCAGCATAGGCAAAGGTTATGCACAAGCGTACTGGTTTGGATACACCGGGTATGCCTATCGAAGCAATGGATTCAGTCATACTTTTAACCTCGGCGCTGAAGGCGGATTGCATCTGGGCCGTTTTTGGATCATTGCGTTTTCCGAATGGCTACAGCCGCTTTTTAACGGCGATGTTTTGTTGACGGAAAACAACCACCGCACCGGGCTGTATGTCAACAACCAGGGGTATGTTTCTGTCGGATTTAAATCCATTTTTGACATCAACCGGTTTACCGGAGCGTTTTTCTCTTTCGGTGGCGCGGCTGCCGGACAGTTGGTGCCCCGCAGCCCCGGTTTAGGCGTCGGGGCTTTTTTCAAATGGGAATAAGCAAGTTTGAAGATTTGGAGCGACTCGAAATTGCTCATTCTGAATACAAAAAATATTAAACGTTTGTTAAAATGAAAAAGAACCACGAAATTGATTACCGCATTTATGGTGAAGAAATGCAATGTGTTGAGATTGAGTTGGATCCGCAGGAAACGGTCATTGCGGAATCCGGCAATTTCATGTTCATGGAAGACCACATCGACATGGCTACGGTGTTTGGCGACGGGGCCGACAACACGGGTGGCGGCTTTTTTGGCAAACTGATGTCGGCCGGAAAGCGCCTGCTGACAGGGGAGAGCTTGTTTATGACCACGTTTACCAACCGGGGCAACGGCAAGCAACGCGTTACCTTTGCTGCACCGTATGCCGGTAAAATTGTGCCCATGGATCTGGCGCAGCTGGAGGGCAAAATCATTTGCCAAAAAGATGCTTTCCTGTGCGCAGCCAAAGGGGTACAAATCGGCGTTGAATTTCAGCGCAAGTTGGGAACCGGCCTCTTTGGTGGCGAGGGTTTCATCATGCAAAAGTTGGAGGGCGACGGCATGGCGTTCGTACATGCTGGCGGTTTTATCCTGGAGCGCCAGTTGGCAGCAGGCGAAACGCTGCGCGTGGATACCGGTTGTATTGTGGCTTTCACACAGCATGTGGACTACGACATTCAGTTCATCAAGGGCATCCGAAACATGGTTTTTGGCGGCGAAGGGTTGTTTTTTGCCGTATTGAGGGGCCCCGGCACGGTATGGTTGCAGTCGTTACCCGTGAGCCGGCTGGCAGCCAAGATCATGTCGTACGGTGGCATGGGCCGCAAGGAGGAGGGCAGCATTCTGGGGCCGCTTGGGAATTTGTTGGACGGTGACGGGATTTAGTGGGGGATGGGGTGTGGGGGTTACTTGGGTCTTTTACCGGCATCCAGGAATTCCTGGTACGCTTTCAGGTTTTCCCACTCGCCATTGGCGGCCAGCAATGCTTGTGCCGACCAGGTACCCGGGTCGTGCAGGGCATACTGTGGGCCTGCCTGGTTGAGGATTTCGCGGAGGCGGTCGACGGGTGCTGCGGCGAGTTCCTGATAGTTGCGGATGTTGTTTTTCATCAGCAGGGCCTCTATTTTTGGCCCGATGCCCTCCACAATTTTGAGGTCTTCGACCTGGACGTCGTGCAGGGGCAGTATCAAGGGCTCGGGCTCTGGCAGCACAGGCGACTCAAAGTGCTCCAGCATATCTACCACCCCTTTAGCGGCCTGCAGGGTGTCTGCCAAATCATTGGATGGTATATAGTCTGGTATATCAAGCGGGGGCAATCCGATGCCTTTTGCCGATACATCGCGCAAGTTGATGTCGGCAGCAACCGGTTGGGACACTTCATCCGGGTGCTCCATGTCTGGCTCTTCCTCGATTAAGGTGTAGCCAGGTGGTGGTGGAATGGGCGTGGAGTCGGATGTTTCCTGTTCGTGCACCGGTATGGGTTCAGGATGAAAGGCGGGTATGTCAAAGATGGACATGTCGAGTGCAACGGCACCGTTGTCTACGGCAATTTCAGTAATTTGTTCTGTTTTTTGCGGTTCAGTGATGGGGGGCATTATCGGTAACGCCCATTCACCCGGAGCGGGTACGGGTATTTCCCATTCGGGCAGGATGGGGAGCGGCAAATCGGGTGTAGCTTCTGGTTCGATGGTCAAGTTCAGTTGGAAATGCTGATCCTCGGGCCTTGTTGTTGTGCCCAGTGCTAATTCGGTTTCCAACTGGCGGACTTTGGCCGCTGATTGTTCCGATTCAGCGAGTGCTGCCTCTAATTTTTGGCGGAGTTCGGTGTTTTCCCAATTGCTGTTGTTGACCTGGGCATTCAGGCCGGCCCGGTCGGATTCGGCTGCACTGATTCGCGCGTTTAGTTCTTCCACCTGGGTGCGCAACGTAAGCGCGGTAGCCGCATGGCTCTCGTTTTCCTGGCGGTATTTTGCAAATTGCTTTTGATAGCGGCTCCAGATCAGCCACCCCAGCCATAAGCCAATCAGGAAGGCCCCGGCCAGCATGAAGAATATTTCAAGGGAGTGGTCAATGAATGTACCCGTTCCAGGTCCGTATTGCATGGGTTGTTGAAACATTGCTCAGATTTCAGTTATGAGTTTCGAGTATTGAGTATTGAGTATTGAGTATTGAGTATTGAGTATTGAGTTTTGAGTTTTGAGTTATCGTAGAGTACTCAAAACTCAAAACTCAAAACTCATAACTCATAACTCATAACTCAATACTCATAACTCAAAACTTAATTGAGAGTGATTTCTACCCTTCGGTTTTGATAGCGACCTTTAGGGGTATCATTGGTGGCCCTTGGTTTGCTTTCGCCGTAGGTGCTGCATTTAATTTGTGATTTGGGGACGCCCTTTGCGGTCAGGATATTGCGGATGCTGTTGGCGCGCTGGAGGGCTAAGTTGAGGTTGTACTTTCTATCGCCAACCATGTCGGTATGGCCCGCAATGAGCGCAGTTTTGCCCGTTTGCTTGAGGTATTCGGCCAATTTACGGAGGTAAACATCTACCGCATTGTCGTCTTCTTTGCTGGTAGAGCCATAGGGAAAATGGATGCGGGTAAGGTCCCCGAGCTCATAAATATTCACCACATTGATGTCGGGATCATATTCTGACGGATTGACGGCGCTGCCATTGCTCAGGTTGGCCGAACCGCCCGACGTGATGTCCAGCGTGTCTTCAGGGCTGTATGCCGGGAAGACAGTATCCCCGGAAGCTGCCGCTGACGAGGGGCCGCAAACTTGTTTGATGTTGCACACATAATAGCGCCAACACAGCACGCTCCATCCGGTAAATAACAGCAACGCCAGTATACGGGCATTCATAGGCCTTGTCTTTCTATGCTTTTCGAGTGTTTATGAACCGACAAATATAGGGAAATTATATGAATGCAACTTTTTTGAAACAAAAATTATAAAACAATGACGTTGTAATGGCGTGTTGAGTCGACATTTGTGGCATGAAAAACGAACCTGTAGCCTCAACCGTCTCGCGCGAAACCCTTCGGGAGGCCCTGCACATCTTTTCTTTTGTGCGGCCTTATCGGAGTTATTTTATCGCCGGACTGTTTTTGCTTTTTTTGTCGAGTACGGTATTTATGGTGTTTCCTTACATCATTGGCCTGATGATGGATGTGGCCCAGGGGGAGTCCAGACTGCCCAACATAGACTTGCCTCGCATTGCATTGTTGCTGCTGTTGGTGTTGATGTTTCAGGGCGTGGTTTCCTATTTACGGGTCATCATGTTTGCGCAGGTCAGCGAAAAAAGCACGGCAGACATCCGGAAAGCGGTGTACGAAAAACTCATTTCGTTACCGGTGGTGTTTTTTGAAAAAAACAGGGTAGGGGAGTTGGTGAGCCGCATCACCAATGATGTAGAAAAAATTTACAATGCGTTTTATTTCATATTGGCAGAGTTTATCCGCCAAATCATATTATTGGTGGGCGGCATTTTATTCCTCGCGTTTCAAACGCCCAAATTAGCGGCAATCATGCTGGCGGTGATTCCGCTGATTGTCATCGGGGCCATGCTGTTCGGCCGGCAAATCCGAAAACTCTCCAAAGAGCGCCAGCAGACCCTGGCAGAAACCAACACCATATTGGACGAAACCCTGCAAAGCATACACGCCGTAAAGGCGTTTACCAACGAACTGTTTGAACTGGGGCGGTATCGGACTTCGAACGACAAAGTCATTGGCGTGTCTATGAAATATGCCAGCGGACGCGCCATTTTTGCGGTGTTTATCATAACGGTGCTCTTTGGTGCCCTGTTTTTTGTCATCTGGATGGGCATGCGCATGGTGCAACTGGGCGAAATTACGGCTGGCCAGCTCATCTCTTTTGTGACGTTCACCGCAGTAATTGGCGGTGCTATAGCCGGTTTGGGTAATTTTTACACGGAGCTGATTGGGGCTATTGGCGCAACGGAGCGGGTGCGGGAAATACTGAAAACACCCGGCGAAACAGACTTGAACGGTGCACATGGCACAACGGCGGGCCGCTTCGAAGGCCGCGTGGTGTTCAATAATGTGCAGTTTTCCTATCCGACGCGACCAGATGTGGAAGTGCTGAAAGGCATCAATTTGCAAATAGAACCCGGACAAAAAGTGGCGCTTGTGGGCCAGAGCGGCGCGGGTAAATCGACCATCATGGCGCTGATGCTTCAATTTCACTATCCCGATGCCGGACAAATTGAGGTAGACAGCGTCAATATAGCCGATTACGAACTGTACAGCTACCGCCGAAATTTTGCCATTGTACCTCAGGAGGTCATCCTGTTCGGCGGCACCATACGCGAAAACATCCTGTATGGCAAGCCCGATGCAACGGAACAGGAGGTAATCGAAGCGGCCCGGAAAGCAAACACCTGGGATTTTATTTCCACTTTCCCGGAGGGGTTAGATACGGTAGTGGGCGAGCGGGGCATCAAGTTGTCGGGCGGGCAACGGCAGCGCATTGCCATTGCCAGGGCTATCCTGCGGAATCCGTCCATTTTATTGCTCGACGAAGCCACCTCTTCCCTGGACGCAGAAAGCGAAAAAACCGTGCAGGATGCTTTGTATAACCTGATGGAAGGCCGCACCAGCATCGTGATTGCACATCGGTTGGCTACGATCCGCAATGTAGATCGCATTTATGTGCTCGACGAGGGCCGGATCGCCGAGGCGGGCACCCACGAGGAACTCTCGCTCATTCCGAACGGGCTGTACAGTTCGTTGGCCCGCTTGCAGTTTGAACAGGTACTGCCCGAACGGGTGGAGCAGATGGTTGATCTACTGGATACATAGTGTACATTGAAAAGCAATTAAACTGCGAAATGTAAGGTCGGGCGCATCCACGCCCAAAGAATCGCATGGGCTACCCGCCCAATCATACAACCTATAATTTGGATAATGGGGCAAACAAAAGCCGATGTGGACGGGCAAATTGAAGTCGTAATTCCGAAAATCGCAGGCACTGCCTGGTTTATCGGGTTCGTGTATGGTGTAGAGGGTGTGCACCCCGTTGCTGGCGGTTACGTATATTTTGCCATTGGGCGCCAGGTAGGGCCTGTATAGGGAAGGCTCAAGATAAGCGACCAAAGTATCTTTATAAACCCCCACCAGGGTTTGTGTTGCCCGTATGTCGTCTGTCCAGTTTTTGGGGCGCATTATATTCGCGTGCAGATGGGAAAAAAGGGCTTAAGTCTGTTCTAAATCTTTAGTAGCGCTCAACCACCCGCCAATTCCGCTGTTACATGCACACTATGCACCAAAGGGCACAATTACACGGGGTCAATTCCCCCACAGGCGTTCTCATCGTCAATTTAGGCACGCCGGATGCACCGTATTATTTTCCGGTTGCACGTTACCTGACGCAGTTCCTGCTGGATCCGCGGGTCATTGACGTCAACCCCGTTTTGCGCAACATTCTGGTGCGGGGCATCATCGCGCCTTTCCGCTCGGCCAAATCGGCCAAAGCCTATCGGGAAGTATGGACCGAAAACGGTTCTCCGCTAAAATATTACGGTGAACGCCTGGTGTCCATGTTGCCCGCGCTGTTGGGCGACGATTTTCGGGTGGAATTGGCCATGCGCTACCAAAAACCCTCCATTGAATCGGCTATTGACAAACTAATGGCCCAAAAAGTGGGCAAGATTATCGTTTTTCCATTGTTTCCGCAGTATGCATCGGCCACCACAGGCTCGGTACACGAGGAGGTGATGCGCGTGCTGTCGCGTCGGCAAAATATTCCGGGCGTAGAAATGATCAATTCGTATTGCACCCACCCGCCGATGGTGCGCTTGTTCGCTCAAAATGCACAGGCATTTGATCTTGATCACTACGACCACATCCTGTTCAGCTTCCATGGGCTGCCGCAGCGCCAACTCCGCAAAGCCGACGACTTTAACCATTGCCTGAAAGCAGCCGATTGCTGCCAGACCCTGACAGACAAGAACCAGTTTTGTTATTCGGCACAATGCCACGCCACGGCTAAAGCCATTGCAAAGGAACTGGGGCTTCGGCCAGAACAGTATACACTTAGTTTCCAGTCGCGGCTGGGCACCGATCCGTGGACGCAGCCATACACCATTAAAGAGATTGAAAAATTAGCCAAAGCGGGAGCCAAACGGCTGCTGGTGTTTTGCCCGGCATTCACGTCCGATTGTTTGGAGACCACCGTGGAAATCGGGATGGAATACAACGAGGAATTTGAAAAATGGGGTGGTGAGCACATTGATTTGGTACCGAGTTTGAACGACAACCCGGAATGGGCTGCTGTGGTGGCTGATCTGGTTCGCATACACGTACCGGTAATTTCGGAATGACAACAACCGGCATCCTCGTCGTGAAACATAAGTGGATTACTTTCGTTTGTTAGTCATTCACTACTTAAAGAAAGAATATGCTGCATAAATGCATTTCATTGGCCTTAATCCTTGCGCTTGCCCACACCGTCGGTGCCCAAAACCCGGGCGGAAGCGGCTGGGTATTCAAATCCGAAAAAGACAATGTAAAAGTTTACTATCGAAAAACGGCAGATGTATACGAGTTAAAGCTCACCACTTCGGTGCAGACCACCCTGCATGGGCTCATCAAACTCTTTTCAGAATCGAATCAATACAACAAATGGGCATATAAAGTATCCGAAACGCGGTTGTTGAAGAAAAACTCCGAAACGGATTTTTACTACTACGCCCGCATCGACTTTCCCTGGCCCATGAGCGACCGGGATGTGGTGATGCATTCCACATTATACCAAAACAAAGACCTGAGCGTGGTGGCCACCAGCAACGCGGTATCCGATTTTTTGCCGGAGGTAGCAGGGGTGGTGCGCATGCAAAAGTCGATGACCCGGTGGGCATTGTTTCCCGGTAAAGACGACTGGCTGTACATAGAATACTACCTGTACAGCGATCCGGGGGGCAACATACCCGATTGGGCCGTGAACATGGCCTTAGAGGTAGGCCCTATGGAGACCATCAAGAACATCAGGAATATTGTTTCCGACCCACGATACCAAACAGCTCGTTTGGCTTATCTCAAGTAAAAATCATGGCATACCGAAGTTTGCGTGCTGTAGCGCGCGATCTGGAGCAAAAAGGGATGTTGTTGCGCATCCGCGAAACCGTGGATCCGCATCTGGAAATGGCCGAAATACATCGGCAAGTGTTTGACCGCAAAGGCCCCGCCATATTGTTTGAGCAGGTCAAAGGAAGCCCTTTTCAGGCATTGAGTAATTTGTACGGCACCTTTGAACGCACAGCGTACCTGTTTAGACACACCTTGCCAGCGGTTCAAAAAGTCATTGAGTTGAAGAAAGACCCGATGGTTTTTTTGAAAAATCCGCTGCGGTACCTCAGTGCGCCGTTCACGGCATTGTCGGCACTGCCCCGTCGGCGTTATTTTCGAACGCCCGTTGAGTATGGCACCACCACCATTGACCAACTGCCGCTGGTAAAAAGCTGGCCCATGGACGGGGGGGCATTTGTAACCCTGCCACAAGTGTACACCGAAGATCCGGATACGCCACACGTGATGGGTTCCAACATCGGCATGTACCGCGTACAGTTGAGCGGCAATGAATATGCGATGAACGATGAAGTGGGCATGCACTACCAGTTGCACAGGGGCATTGGCGTGCACCACACCAAGTACAACGGGCTCAACAAGCCCTTCCATGCCAGCGTATTCATTGGCGGGTTGCCGAGCCACGCTTTTGCGGCCATTATGCCGCTGCCGGAAGGGCTGAGCGAAGTGACTTTTGCAGGCATGTTGGCGGGCAGGCGCTTCCGTTACGCCCGCCGCAACGGGCATGTGCTGAGCGGCGATGCCGATTTTGTAATCACCGGCGAAATCCTGAAAGGCGTCAAAAAACCGGAAGGGCCGTTTGGCGACCATTTGGGCTATTATTCGTTGATGCACGATTTTCCGGTCATGAAAGTGCACCGGGTGTACCACCGCAAAGACGCCATTTGGCATTTCAGCGTGGTGGGGCGTCCGCCTGCTGAAGACAGCAGTTTTGGCTGGCTCATACACGAGTTGGTTGCGCCGTTGGCTGCACAGGAGTTTCCGGGACTCAAAGAAATACACGCGGTAGACGCCGCAGGCGTACATCCGCTGCTGTTGGCCATTGGGCACGAGCGGTACATGCCGTTCCGGGAGCGCATTCCCGAAGAAATTCTGACCATTGCCAACCGGATTTTGGGCAGTGGACAGACTTCCTTAGCCAAGTTCCTGTTCATTGCCGCAGCGGAAGACGATCCGCATTTGGATACGCACGATATGCCGCATTTTTTCCGGCACGTGTTGGAACGGGTAGACTGGACGCGCGACCTGCACTTCCACACCCGCACCACGATAGACACTTTGGACTACTCTGGAAGCGGTTGGAACGAAGGATCAAAATTAGTGGTGGCTTGCCGAGGTGATCAGCGGCGTGAACTGCGCACGCAAGTGACTGAGCACTTTCATTTGCCATCGGGTTTTTCGGAACCCCGGTTTTGTTTGCCTGGTGTGTTGGCGGTGCAGGCACCCGCCTTCGAAGCGGCCCAGCCAGCCCGGGAGCAGGCGGAGCGCTTTTGCAGGGAAATGGAAAACGCAGATTGGGAGGGCATACCGCTGGTGTTGCTGACCGACGACAGCGCTTTCGTATCGGCCACCCTGAACAACTTTGTGTGGGCTACATTCACCCGAGCCAACCCGAGCCACGACACGTACGGCATCCGGGCGTTTGTGGAACACAAGCATTGGGGTTGCCGGGGGCCATTGGTGCTGGACGTGCGCAAGAAACCCCACCATGCTCCCGAGCTGGTACCCGACCCGGCCATTCAGGCCCGAGTAGAGGGTTTGTTGGGCAAATATCGGTTCTAAAATTTTTTTTCAAAAAACTTGCATGATAACTACAAGTAGCCTTATCTTTGCACCCGCTAAAACGACGCTCCGTTCGTCTAGGGGTTAGGACACGTCCCTTTCACGGATGAAACACGGGTTCGATTCCCGTACGGAGTACAAAAGGCCACTGGAAACAGTGGCCTTTTTTGGTTTTGGGGTCAGTCGCTTCATTGGAAAAAGACAAAGGGATCAACTTTGTGTGAAAGCAGCCTGAAGACACCACAAAAACGTACATTTATTTCCAGAATCCACTAAAAACACTACTAAAATTCTTTACAGGAAATTCAACTGATTTCGCAGTGCCGAGCTGAAAATGAGGTAAATTTTGCGCTTGTCTGACACCCGGAACCGCTGTTGCGCCACCCGCTGTGCCGGAGCCTGTTGAATTTTCCGGAACAATTGGGTGTAATATTTGTACGCCAGGTATACCCCGTAACGCGTGCCATTGGGCAGTTGGCGTATGCCTTCGAGTGCCGCTTCAAAATCGGACTGGATGTCCGCTTCAATCCGTTGTTTGTCCTCGTTTGTAAAACGGGTAAAATCGACGCCCGGAAAATACACGCGGCCACGGTCGTCAAAGTCACTTTTGATGTCCCGCAAAAAATTGATTTTCTGAAATGCTGCTCCCAGCCGCCGCGCCGGTGCTTTGAGCCGTTGGTACATGGCATCGTCGTTCTCTGTAAACACGCGCAGGCACATGAGGCCCACCACTTCGGCCGATCCATAAATATATTCGTTGTACTCTTCCGGGTCGTATTGGCGTTGCTCCAGATCCATTTCCATGCTGCGCAAAAACGCGTCAATCAGATCGCGCTCTATCCCGTACCGATGCACCACCTGTTGGAAAGACTGCAACACCGGATTCAGGCTGATTTGATCTTCCAGGGCCAGATACGTGTCGCGGGTAAACCGGTCAAACAGCTCTTTTTTGGGATAGTTATGGAACGTGTCTACAATTTCATCGGCAAAACGCACAAATCCGTAAATGCCATAAATGGGCAATCGGAAACGCGGACGAAAAGCCCGTATCCCCATAGAGAACGAGGTGGAATACCGCTGGGTAATCAAGCGGCTGCATTCCGCACAGGTGCTGTCAAATAAGGCTTGGTGATTCATAGTACGTGTGGGTTTTGTGCTTCAATCGGATTATGTTATATTATAAAAAGGTTTTGATGACTTCTTTGGCCACCACTTCACCACTGATCAAGGATGGCGGCACGCCAGGGCCAGGAACGGTCAGTTGCCCCGTGTAATAGAGATTGGACACTTTCCTGCTTTTCAAACGCGGTTTCAAAAAAGCGGTTTGCCACAGGGTATTGGCCAAGCCGTACGCGTTGCCCTTGTAGGCGTGGTAATCCTGTATAAAATTGGCATGCGCGTATGCGCGTTTGTATACCACGGCCTCGCGCACCGACTGCCCCGTCAAGCGTTCCAAGCGGGTCATCATCACGTCGTAATACGCCTCGCGCGTGTCCTCGGCATCATTCAGTGCAGGGGCTACGGGCATCAGCAGGAATACGTTTTCGCATCCCGAAGGCGCCACACTGGGATCGGTAACGGAAGGCACGCTGACGTAAAACAGGGGATTAGACGGCCATTTCGGTGTTTCATATATCTCGTGGGCATGCAGGCCAAAGTCGGCATCAAAGAACAGGTTGTGGTGCAAAACGTTTTTCAGCTTTTTATTCACCCCAAGGTAAAACAATAAACTGGAAGGTGCCAAGGTGCGCGAGTCCCAATATTTTTCGGAGTAATCTCGATCAGGAGCGCTCAACAACGTTTGTTCAATATGGTGGTAATCAGCACCGCCCACCAACACCGCCGCCGGATATGTTTCGCCCGACCGGGTGTGCACCCGGGTGGCCCGGTCGTGATGGACTTCTATGCTCGTCACCTCGGCTCCGTAATGAAACACGACACCCAGTTCAGTTGCTAATTGCACCATGCCTTCCACAATTTTGTGCATGCCGCCCATAGGGTACCAGGTGCCCAGGGCCATGTCGGCGTAATTCATCAGGCTGTACAGGGCAGGTGTTTTTTGCGGCGTGGCCCCCAGAAAAAGCACCGGAAATTCGAGCAACTGAATCAGGTATTCGTTGTGGAACAACGAGCGAATGTGCCTGGAAATGGACGTAAACATTTGGAGGCGAAACAGGCTGGCCGCAATGCGCGCATCGGCAAATTCCCAAATGCTGTGGCTGGGTTTGTGCACAAAATCCGCCATGCCCACCTTGTATTTATACTCGGCTTCTGCTATGAAGCGCCTCAACCTGGGCGCACTCCCAGGCTCATATAGCTCAAAAAGTGCTTCCAGGTCAGCCATGTTGGCCGGTACATCCATCCGGTTTTCTGCACCAAAGTGTACGCAATACGAAGGATCGAGCCGAACCAAATGATAATAATCAGCCGGTTTTTTGCCGAAATGAGCAAAAAACTGCTCAAATACGTCAGGCATCCAGTACCAGGAAGGGCCCATGTCAAACACATAACCATCTTCGGTGGTAAACTGCCTGGCACGACCGCCCGGGCTCTCATTTTTTTCCAGCACCGTTACCCTGAAACCCGCTTCTGCCAAAAAACTGGCAGCGGCAAGGCCAGCAAACCCAGAACCAATTACAACAACATTTTTACCCACAATAAAGGTTTAGTTACGCCAAAAAACGCTTGTAAAGGTATTTTGTTTAGCGTTGAATTAGAAACATTCCACAAGTTTTTCGCAAAAATTCGCTGTATCTTTCGCCCGCTTATGCTCAATATATACGCCCGAAAGTCGCATTGGAAATGGTACTTAGCCGCAGCAGGGGTGGCCATCGTCATCATCTCGTTGCTGTATACCAAGTATTTGGCCGACCGCCTGGCGGAACGCGAAAACCAACAGGCTGAACAATTCGCCGAAGCCATCCGGCTCATCACCAGTGTGGGTGCCGATACCCTGATAGACTATTGTGACCTCACCTTGCACAGCAAAATCATCAACCAAAACAACACCATACCTGTGGTTTTGTTAGACGAAGCTGGCCGCATTGAGGCATATAGAAACATAGACGACCGAAATTTAGACGAAATGGACACGGCGCTGGTTCGGCGTGCACTCATCCGAATGGTCGCAAGTGGTGCCGACACCATCGAAATTGTGGAGCCCCCCCACTTCAGCAAAAAACTGATTTATACCCACTCTTCCCTGCTGTCATTGCTCAACTGGTATCCCTATATTCAGTTGGTGCTCATCGCTGCTTTCATCGGCTTTGGGTACATGGGCTTTTCGGCCGCCCGCCGGGCGGAGGAGAACCTGGTTTGGCTCGGGATGGCGAAAGAAACGGCACACCAGCTTGGCACGCCCATTACGGCCATTCTGGGGTGGATAGAAACCCTGCGCAGCGTAAACGAGGACAATGAGCTGAATCAGGAAATGCTTACGGAACTGCGCACCGACGTCACCCGACTGGAATTGGTGGCCGATCGATTTTCCAAAATTGGTGCCAAACCAGAGTTGGTGCCTGTCAACCTTTACGAACAGCTCGACATTTGCAGGGATTACATGCAGCGCCGCGCGCCGCGCCGTGTCGTGTTCGATTTCCCCGCCGTGGAAGACCATGCGCCAATCTTCGTCCGCATCAACGCACCCCTTTTTGATTGGGTGGTGGAAAATTTGCTCCGCAACGCCATAGATGCCATGGAGGAAGGCGTGGGTGCCATCACAGCCCATGTGTATATCGAAGGCCACTGGGCTTGTGTGGACATCAGCGACACTGGTAAAGGCATTCCACCCAAACGATTCAAAACCGTGTTCAAACCGGGTTATTCCACCAAAATACGCGGCTGGGGCCTGGGCCTGTCCCTGTCCAAACGCATCATAGATCAATATCACGGCGGACGCATCTTTGTCAAACGCTCCGAATCAAACAAGGGCACCACATTTACCATCCAGCTCCCAAAAGGATAAACCGGGCGATTGATTTCGTTAAGGGTATCCTAAACCCCACAATATTCCGCCCGCCTACTCGTCCTACGACTATACTCGTAGGACGAATAAAATTTTGACATGCGCCTTTTCCTGATTACCCTCCTCTTTGCGTTGCCCGCCCTCTTGCCGGCGCAAGCCAAACTCGAACAACTTGCCCACCTGCCCTTTCCAGATGCGACCCTGGCAGGCTGCTGGCACTACGCCAACCAGGCCGGAAAAGAATACGCCTTGGTGGGCACCAGCAAAGGACTCAGCATAGTAGACGTAACAAACCCGAAAAAACCTTTTCTGCGCCATCAAATCCCCATGCCCAACAGCAATTGGAGGGAAATTAAAACCTGGAAAGATTTTGCGTACGTGGTCACCGAGGCTCCCAATAGCGGGTTGTATATAATCGACCTCCGCCAGCTTCCGGATACCGTGCTGTACAAAACCTGGCATGGCAATGGCGCCTACGCCGGGCAGGTGGTCACCAACCATACGCTCACCATCGACGATGGCTACCTCTATCTGTTTGGTGGTCATTTTGTAGCACAAGGTGTGGTGATCTGTGACCTTAACGACCCCTGGAATCCAGCCATCACCGGCCATTATAATGCCAATTACATCCACGATGGCTACGTCCGCAACGATACCCTCTGGGGTGCCGAGATGTACGCCGGCCAGTTCAGCGTGATTGATGTGAAAGACAAAGCCAACCCTAAACTGCTCGCGGTACAGCCCACACCAGGCGCATTTAACCACAACACCTGGCTATCTGACGATGGGCAAACCCTGTACACCACCGACGAAGTGCTCAATGCCCCGCTGACGGCTTTTGACATCCGCGACCTGCACAATGTAAAACTCCTGGATGTCTACTACCCCAGCCTGGATCCAAGCCGGGAGGTACACAATGTCCGGAGTATTGACAATTACCTCATCAACCCGAGTTATGGCGGTCAACTTAGCCTGGTCGACGCCCGTTTTCCGGATAACCTGATTGAATTAGCCATCGTCAAATTAGGCAGTTCTATGGTGTGGGATGCCGACCCTTACCTGCCTTCCGGTACCATCATCGCCACTGCCAAAAACGAAGGCCTGTTCCTGTACAAACCAGTTTACCAAAGGGGGGCTTATCTGCACGGTATCGTTACCGATGCGTCCAACGGCCAGCCACTCTTCGACGCTACCGTAACCATCATCGAAACCGGTGCCGCCGACATGAGCGAGTACGACGGCATCTTTAAAACAGGCTCGGCCAAAAGCGGCCGCTATACCGTCGAAGTGGAAAAATACGGCTTTGAATTGCAAACCCTCCACAACATAGCGCTCACCAACGGGCAAATAACGGAATTAAACATCGCCATGCAGCCCGTCGGCACTCTCGCAGCACAACCCAAGCCCAAATCCAGCAACATCAAAGCCATACCGAACCCGACAAAAAACAACATGCAACTCGACCTGGCGCAGACCGCTCCGGGCAAGTCCAGAGGTCTGCAACAGTCCCGTTCCAGCAGGCCTGTGCGAAAAGACATCACGGTAAACACAGAACAACTCGAAATTAACGACCTTGGCCACCTGCCCAATGCGTTGCACTACTTACAGGTGGCTGGCCGTACTGAACAGCTGGCCATGCCGATACTGAAAAATTGAACCATGACCATCGTCTATCCCGATGCACCTTTTCCCCGCCCCTTCCCTCAAGGGGCGGTTTTGTTGGTTGACAAGCCCTTGGGCTGGACGTCCTTCGACGCCGTCAACAAAGTGCGTTACCACCTCTCCAAGCTGGTCGGCGTCAAACGCATTAAATTGGGGCACGCCGGCACCCTGGATCCGCTGGCCACAGGTTTGTTGATTCTTTGCGCAGGCGACTACACCAAAAGAATCGATGAGTTCCAGCAACTCCCCAAAACCTATGAGGGCACCATCACCTTCGGTGCTACTACCCCGTCTTATGACCGCGAAAAAGCGGCTGATGCGGTTTATTCCACCACCGGGGTCAACGACGAAGCCCTCCAAGCGCTGATACCCCGGTTTACAGGTACCATCAATCAATTGCCGCCAGTGTTTTCTGCTGTAAAAGTAGATGGAAAGCGCCTGTATAAAAATGCGCGCCGTGGAGAGGACGTAGATATTCAGGCCCGTTCGGTGCTTATTGAATCGCTGGAAATTGGCCCTTTGCGCCCCGTTGATGCAAGCATCCAGGAAGTGCTGATCCTCAGCGACAAGGGCACCACCATTTACCAGCACCCGGAACATCCGGAAGGGTTACAAGCCGATTTTAAGGTGCGCTGCAGCAAGGGTACCTACATCCGGTCGCTGGCATTCGATTTGGGCGAAGCCCTTCACTCCGGCGCATACCTGAGCAGCCTGCGGAGAACGGAAACCGGCGGGTTGTCTGTGGAGGATGCCTGGGACATAGAGGCGCTGATAAAAGCCGTCGTCAGTCCTCACTGACGTTGCCTGCCCTGCTCCAACCCAGCAAACTGCAAAAACCAAAGCCCAATGCCTGCACCGTACCATGCCAGATTTTCATGTTGGGGATGTGCACTTGTTCTATTGGCCAATAAAACCGAAGCGCGTACAGCGCAGCCCAGCCAATACCCCACAATAAACAAAAACTGCCCAAACGCAGCATCCAACCCGAGGGACGATTGGCGGCAACATTCCATTGTGTAAAAACCAACAACAGGCACAGCAACACAAACCCCACGGCACCAACTGCTTCTATCCAAACCGGCCCCTGAAAATGGGTGGTGACAATGCCTGTAGCGACCATTGGCATGCCTAAAAATATGCCATAACCCAAAACAGTAGTTGCCCAACCAGCCGATTGTCTCATAATGGCGTACACAATGGTCGTCATGCTAAACCCTGCGACAAGAAAATGCGCAGCAGTCAGGCCGATAATGACCGGCTCGAACCCCAAGGGTCGAATATCTGTTACAGCGAAAAATGCCCACATGGCACCAGTAAGGCCATATACGCCACACAAACAGCGCACTAACTGTATCAATCTGATGGACTCCGGATACTCCACATCAATAATAAGGATCGCGGTTATGACAACCCAGAAAAGGACGTAAAGCAGCATCAGGACATCCGCCAATGCCGGTGCATCGGGCATCAGATAAGCCACAGGCAACATAATCCCGGCGATACGACCCACCCAGATGAGTTTTGGTGCAAGCCCGAGTACAAGCAACCCCTCCGGAACAAGCATCAAGGCGGCAAACCATACCATAGCAGCTTCCCAGTGAGCAATCAGATACTCCGGCCCGGCTACCCACAAAAACAGGCCCCAGATCAATATGCCCAATAGCCTACCCATTGTTTACTGCATTGAACATGGAAAACTTGGAATCCCGCACAAACTTCCGCTGTTGAGCCCGGGCAACCGGATAGGCCAGCCGTGCCAACCAAAACCGGGGTCTTGAAAACGCCTTGATGCGGTACCAAATCCAGCCGTCTGCGTCCTGTTCCACACAAAACAACTCCTCACCTGTTTCAACGTGCCCAGGCAAGGTGCCGTAAGCAAACCCAAACCGATCCGGTTCATCAATGATATACACTATACGGCATGCATTGCGCCACCAGACACCCCAAACATAAGCCGACATGGCCACCGTTTGTCCAACCACTATGGGTGCCTGATCCGGATAAATGCGCGCCCAAGTGCCCGGAAACATGCGCCATGACCGAATAGCAGTGCATGCTTTTTGCCACACTTCCGGGCCGCGGCCCAAACGAATGGTGTTTTCATCGTTGTCATAGCCGTTCACAGGGTAAGCAGTACGGGTGGCGTTTGTTGCTGCATAGCTAAACGGAAGCGTGCGCTGCTCGTCCAAAAATACATCGAGAAATGCTGGTTGAAATGGTGTAATAGAGACCATACCTACAAAAATTTGCTTTTTTACTCGTCCTACGACTATAGTCGTAGGACGAATATTTTGAACGAAACAACAAAATAATATACCGAGTTCAATATTTTCAATACTTTCTGAAAATAAAAAACAATCACCCGCCCAACGCTGTACCCCTATCTTGCGTAATCCCAACAACAACCACTCCCAGCCAACAACCACATGGCTTCTTTTGATCCGGAAATGCTCCAACTCGCCCAAATAGGCGATCGGAAAGCACAACAACAGTTTTATCGGGAAGCCTTTCCGGTGCTGATGGGCGTGTGCATGCGTTACCGGCGCGACGAGCAGGAAGCGGTGGCCTCCCTCAACATGGGTTTCCTCAAAATCCTCCAGCACCTCGATCGTATACCACCCAATGTACCCCTGTTGGCCTGGATGCGCCGCATCATGATCAATACCTTGATTGACGAATTCAGGCGCGAGAAAAACTGGCGGGAACACACCGTCTTGTACGAAACCCTCGAAAATGAAAAACATGAACAAGCCTGCGACTACAACGAGGCCGACCAACATTTTAACCTGCAACAATTGGAAAATATGTTGCGCCTGCTGCCGCCCATGACCCAACAAGTATTTAACCTGTTTGCCATAGACGGGTTTAGCCATGCCGAAATCAGCACTGAACTCGGCATGAGCGAAGGCACCTCCAAATGGCATGTCCACAACGCCCGAAAACTACTCCAGGCCCTGATTCGTCAGGAACTGGTGCGTTTTTGACCAAACCGACCCGATACATGGAAAACGTAGACGAATTTATGCGCCGCAAATTCAACGAGCCTGCCGCAGACGATGACGCCCGCTTTGAATTCAAAGAGGAGTACTGGAATCAGGCCGAAGCCCTCATCAAACAGGACGAACGCCGCCGCAAAGCCGCCATCTGGTGGTGGCGTACCGGTGTTGCAATGGCTTTGTGCTTATTGTTGCTGCTCTGGCGTACATGCAGCCAATATTCGATCGAGCCGAATGCAATACCCTCAGGACAACAACAGGCACAGACGCAACAACACCCGCAAACAAACCGTCAAATGCCCAACGAGCCGTTTCCAATACACCCGGACCAGCCGTCCGGCAAACGCCTTACCCCTTCAGATACGGTATTGGCCAATAGACTGGAACAACATCCGGCAAATGAAAGGCCCACGTACCCCGGCCCCAAAACCCATCCGAATTATTCCGCCAGGCCAAACGCGGCGCACCAACAGCCTCCTCTTTCCAAACCCCACAACCCCAACCCGACTACATCCACCACCCCCCCGGCAACACCCGAGGACACCTCAAATGCTCCCCATGCACCTGCCGCAGCAGATCAGGCGCCGGCTGCAGCTCTTTCGCCGTACCCCGTCCGCGCCGAAAGCCTTGATCCGCTTGACTTGCCTTTTCCAGGGCCAAGTCCGGAAAAAATGCGCCCCGACCTCTTCCCGGTTCCCAACCCGGTGGCCTACACAGAAAACCCCGATGCGGCCCGCCCTTGGGTTGGGTACGCACAAGCAGGCACTACAACCTACCCAAACATAAATCCCGACTGGTCTTTCCACGCTGGCGCAGGCGTTACCCGATCCATAAAAGGGCCCTGGAGTTGGACTGCCGGTCTAAACGGACGTGTCCAGCATTTTAATCAAAACTTGCTGCAAAACCTCGATTCAGTTGACCTTCACAGCACTGCTGTGCGCTACAGCTTTGGTTTTGAGTGTACAGAAACCCGTTTAAACCCCTACGAGGCATACTGGCTGGAGTCCTCTATAGGCCTGGGTTGGCAATACAAATTCCTTCGCCTCGGAGCAGGCTTGTCGCCCGGCATGTTGCTGACCCTCACCGGAAAAGAAACGCAGACACAATCCAATTCATTCAACCTTGCTACTGCACCGAGTGTGACGGAAAAAACAGTTCGTTTAAATCCGGATGATCTTGGTTTTCGCCGGTTCTACCTGTCCACGTTCGTCAACATACAGGCGTGTGTGACACCCCATTTGCACCTGTACACCCAGGCCAACTGGTGCCCGCAAAGCCTTCAAAAAACCGCGCAATTCACCGGCGTCCGCCAGAAAACCTGGTTTGACTTCGGCGTACAATGGCAATTTAACCCACAAAAATAATATCGACATGCTTAGAAAGCCTCTATTTATGCTCCTGGCCATTTTCGCAATGGCACAAGCCTGCGAAAAAGCAGACTCCATGACCGATGTGTCTGAAACGCCTGTTTTTTATGCAAATGGAAATGCAGGCGAAGATACAATCAGCCTGATTGCAGGCAGTAAAGACCCGAATGTGTACCTGTTTACCGATTATGCATACGACGACGGGGAGGAAAGGCTTATTTTCAGTGGCACTTTTAGTTCCTTGAACTGCACCACTGATTCCTGTAATTTGTTCCTGCGTTTTGAACTGCGCAACGCTGTTCAGGGAAATGGCTCCGTGCCGGACAGCGTATTTATGAAAGGCACACGCGTTTTCTATCACAAGGACAGCACGATTGCCGTGCCTGCAACCTTTTATGCTTTGTCCAATCAATCAAACTTGCACTTTTCCTGGGATTTTGGGGATCAAAGTATCGATACCGGCTTCATTAGCTCCCATTTTTACGCAGAACCCGCTTTGCCAAAAACCGTTATCCTGCGCACTACCGATATACAGAAAAGCTGGAAAAGTGTGTACACCCGTACGATCTTCCCCTTGAACACCGACGGGTGCCCGGTAGCGGCCATCGGCGCGGTGCGTGACAGCAACGTTGTGAACCTTAACGTCAGTGCTTTTGGAACTAGCTCTGTTGAGTACAACTGGAGCAACGGAGACACCACAGCGTCTATACAGGTACCGTACGATACGCTGTCCTATACGGTATCCATCACCAATCAAAGTACGGGCTGTCAATGGATCGTTCAGACACCCGGCTTGAAGCGCGTCGGGACTGATTTTTTCCTCACGCCCTACTATCAGTATATTCCACAAATAAATTCCACCATATACCAGCCCTCTACAGTGACCATTTCATGGACGGACAATCAAAACACCCTCTGGCGTACGGATTTGGGCGATCAAAACGGTGCCTATTTTGAAATCATCCGCTCCGAACCTTACCGGACAAACGAAAAGGGGCAAAAAACAAGGCTTCTGGAAGTCCGTTTTTCCTGTTTTTTATACGATGGCGCAGGCAATGAAATGCCATTGAATGGCACAGCCATCCTTGCCATGGCCTACCCGTAAAAACAGCGCCTATACAAGCTGAACGGCCGGTACAGGCTCGGCAGCCTCTTCAAAAGTGATGGGGAATTCCACAAAAAAGTCCGTGCCTTCATTGTCGCGCGTTTCAAAGCGAATTTGTCCGTCCAATGCCTCTACTATTTTCCGGCAAATGGCCAGCCCCAATCCACTGCCCGACGTTTTGGTGGTAAAATTGGGCTCAAACACCCGATCGCGTATTTCAGGTGGAATTCCGCCGCCGTTGTCGCTGATCTGCACCACTGCTATATCATTTTTCCGGGTGAGCGAAACCTTGATTTGCCCTTTCCGATCAGATGGAATGGCCTGTATGGCATTGATGATGAGGTTATTAAACACTCTTATCAAATGATTCTTATCACCATTGATGTGAAAACGCTCGTACGGCACATGCAGTTTGAGGTCTACGTCTTTCTGCTCACTGAACAGGTCATACACGCTTTCCACTACATCATTGATTACCATATCTGTCTTCTTCTGAATGTCCAAATTGGCAAACATGGAAAATTCTGAGGCAATTTGAGCCAATGAATCGATTTGCTCAATCAAACGGGTGATGGCTTTTTTGAGGTAAGCAGCTGCCTGTTCCGGGTTGTTGGATACCCGTTCCAACTGCTGCATAGAGAGCTTCATGGTGGTCAGCGGGTTTTTGATGTCGTGCGCTACCTGTCGGGCCATTTCGCGCCATGCACCTTCGCGCTCCAGTCGGATAAGCCGGAGCTTGGAGTCCTCCAATTTGCCTACCATACGGTTATACTCATCAATCAGGTCGCTGAGTTCGTCCTGACTGTTGCCGGCGTACTCAAGCGGCTGGTTCTGGTTGTCGAGGCGCAATTGTGTAATTTTTTCAGAAATCAGTTTCAACGGACGGATGATGGACTGCGCGATCAACAGGGTAGCTACAAATGCGATGAGCAGCAATGACACAAACAGCACGGCCAGGATGCCGATGAAATCCGATACTTCCTGCCCAACGCGCTGCTTGCCGGCGTCGAAGGGTACACCGATAAATCCCATGAGTTCATTGCGCAGGTTGCGCAGCGACAAATAGCGCATTTCAACTTTGCGTCCGGCAGCCTGCTCATTGACCGACAGTTGAGACGATGCACCGGCGCTCAGTGCGCACAAAGCCCAAGGCGACATGCGGGTGGGGAGTACGCCCACCTGCGTCAGTTCGGGTTGTGTAGTCGCCAACAATCGCCCCCCCTGGTCATATACCTGCACATCCAGGCTCAGCCCGTCAGCCAAATCGTCCAATATTTGCCTGGCCTCCGAATGTATGCTGTCGGCCGCGAGTGCCCGCTCGTCGCCAATCGAACGGCGCAGGCTGTTTAACACGGCATCGGCGCGGGCGTACTGACCCGACCGGGCATTTTGCTCTGCCGCATGGGTAAAGTGGTTGTAAGTGAGCAAGCCAATAACGACAAAAGCGCCGCCGATAAGTCCAATCGAGCCTAAGTGAATGCGCCTTGCCAAAGAGCCTTTTGTATTGAGCGACACCAGGCCGCCCTCCGGTGCAATGAGGAGAAACCGGTTCAACAGCACCAGCACCAGCACCAGCAGCGTACTCAACGAAAACAGAATGGCAAACAGGTAAACCGCCTGCACCATGCCGCTGCCAACAGATCCCACCGCGCCGAGGGTTTGCCCCGAAGCACTGCGGGCCACCGCGTACGCATCGTACTCGGTCAGCCTTACCTGTCCTGCTTCGGGCATTGGTTGCCAAATGGTCGCGTCCACCTGGCCGTATTCTACATTTACCCGTTGGTTGCGGTGAACGGCAAAGTTGTATTCAGCCAGCGTCGCCAGGTTTTTGTACGGTGTCTGGTAAAACAGCCTGGTGTAAACCCGGTTGGGCACCGGGTATTCTCGCTGAAAAGTCAGGAACAAATTGGCTGGCTGGGTAGGATCGCCCATTCGATTGGACTGCAATTTAATGGCATATTGAAACGCCATGTTGGGTGCCAGTGCGTATCGGACGCCGTTGGCGGACGGTGTTTGGGTGGCGTTTTCCCAGAAAGGCTGCACTATTTGCGGCGCAGTTTCCACCTGTTCTTGAAACAGCGTTGCCTGATCGTCAAAAGCATAGGTGCCCAACCGGTAGTGTTCAAAAAGATAAGGCTCCTGGTAAATGCGCTGTCGGAGATAAGCCTCCATTCCTTCGCGCTTGGGTTTGAACGGCCAGGGTTTTAACAGGCGTTCAACCTCCTGGTCGTTTTGCAAAGTTTGCGCCAGCCGGCTCAACGCCATTTCTGCACTGGTGTCGCGCTCTTCAGCCAATTGCGTGGCGTATTCCTTGCGGCGTTCGTTTTCGGTGGTGCGGTAACCGTTGTACAACAAAAAACTGTTGAAAAAAGCCTGCGCCAACAAGCCGATCAACAACCAGCCCAAACCCGGCGCCCGGCGGATGTCGTCCATCCGATAACGCCAAAATACGAGGCCGAGCATCACAAACGCCATTTGCAACAACATGCCGCCCAGCAACACCGCCAGTCCGGGCCCGTTTGTACGCAGTATCGTATCCGTATTCACTATTATCTCCGGGTTGTGGTTGCACTGTTGCCACAGCAAGACTGATGCCACCACGCCCAGCACCAAAGAACCCATGGAGAAAATAGCCCAGACCGACTTCGGCAGCTTGGGCAATTCCTCTGGAGATCGGCCCAGGGCATACCCCAGCCCCAGGATCATCAAAAACACAAATTGCAGCAAATCGCCTACGCTGCGCAAACCCAAAAACGCCGGATCAAATGACTGCGATAGCCAATCGACAGATGGAAAAGCGCCCTCCATATAACCGGTAGCGCTGCTCCAGGCGGTTAGTGTAAGTATGGGCAATACAATGACGGCAATGGATGCTGAAAATGACCAGCGGAGCCGCGCCGCATCGGCCAAACGATACAGGAACATCATAAACACCACCAGAAACAATCCCCAAAACACGGCCCGCATGGCCTGCACCCAGGCGGGCTGAACCGTACCGAGGGCATTGAGGTAGCACAATGCCCGGCCATCTGCCATTACTGCCTGGCCGCTGCCGCTTGCCGACAGCTGAATGGTGGGTGGAATGGCATTATTGGCCGGAAAGAGCGCAGCATCGGCGTCGGAATGCCCGGTATACCGCAAGGGCACGAGCAGCCAGGTTTCGGCGGCCAAAGGCAATGTGTTCGCCGCGAATGTGCCGCCCGGTAAAGAAAGCAATTGCCAGGAACCAGTTGGCTGTTTTTGAGGTTTATGAAGGGGAATAATGCGGTTATTGCTCCAGGAACGTAATGAATCTCCGGTGTACACCAGAACCGTGTAGGCTTGATCGTTCTGTTCCTCCAGATCGCTGCGCAAGGTCGTTGAGGCGTCGGGTAGCGCCAATTCGGAGTGTGACGAGGCCCATGCAGCGGCGTCCAATGCTTGTGTGGACAGGTAATCCGACACTTCGGAGGCATAATCGCTTATAAGCTGTGTATCTTTGTACCACTGTTTGGACAAGAACAGCGCTGCGATTAACAGTGCCATTACAAGTGGGTACAACATCAGGCGTTGAATCATACAAGTGCTTAGACAAAGTTTACGCCAAATACAGCGCAATCGTGCAAATTTCTACAATAAAAATGGTACGATGCGATAAAGATATCCTGCAGACCGTTCTGCCGCCTTTCCCGGGAGCATTTTCCGGGTGGGAGGAAAGTCCGGACAACACAGAGCGCCGCACCACCTAACGGGTGGGGCTCCGGCCACAAGCCGGGGTACAGAGAGTGTCACAGAAAATAACCGCCCCATAAAGTCGGGGTAAGGGTGAAAATGTGCGGTAAGAGCGCACGCCGTCGCATGGCAACATGTGAGGGGGATAAACCTTGCGGGTTGAAATGCCATGTACACCTTGTTTCCGGGCTTCGGCCATCGGACGGGCGCTGCTCGCGCTCGGATCGCCCGCTTCGGCGGGCGCGGCAAGGGGGGTAGGCAGCGCAGAGCTCCGTGGTGACACGCGAGACCAGATAAATGGCAGAACTCCTCAAAAGGGAGAACAGAATCCGGCTTATAGGTCTGCAGGTTTTTTTTTACAGGTTTTGGGCGCACCGCCCAAAACCTGCTTTTCAGTCATAATCCCACAGGGCACTACCCGTTCCGCTTTCAAAGGAATCCGGTGACTTCCGGCGTAGAAAACGGGAAACGCGTCTGAAAAAGCATACACCAGGATACAAAGCAAAATACAGACCTTTGCCCCCATCCCCCAAACCCCACCCCCCCATGTCCCCCTATCTCGACCTCCTCTCCACCGCCTGGCGGTACGCACGCCAGGAAAAAGGCCGGTATGTGCTCATATACGCCATGTTTATGGTTGCCAATACGATAGAAGCCTTGCAGCCTATGGTATGGGGCATGTTTATCAACAAGGTGCAGCAGGACAGCGCCCACCTCCTGTCGTGGGCATGGGTATACATCGGGATACTCTTTGGCATACACTTTTCTTTTTGGGCCTTGCACAGCAGTGCGCGGGTCATGGAGCGGCAATTGGCCTTTAACCTCAGCCGCAATTTTCTGGCTGAGCTGTACCACAAGGCCCTGCATTTACCCGTGCAGTGGCACCAGGATCACCACAGCGGTGAAACCATCAACCGCGTGCGCAAAGCGTATGAGGCGCTGAAGTCCTTCTTCGATCAAGGCTTCATGTTCCTGCATGCCATTGCCAAGTTTGTGTTCAGCTTTGCCGCCATGCTGTACTTTTCGCCATTGTTTGGCGGCATCGCCGTGTTGTTGGGCGCTTTGGCGGTGCTCATCATTGTATGGTTTGATAAACCGTTCATTGAAGCCCTGCACGAAACCAACGAGCGCGAACACAAGGTGTCGTCGGCTTTATTCGACAGCCTCTCCAACATCATCACCGTCGTCACCCTGCGCCTCGAGCGCCGCATGGAATCCCGTGTGGACGAACAAGTGCAACACGTTTTTCCACCATTCCGCCGCAAAGTGCTCATCAATGAATGGAAATGGTTCACTGTGGACACTGTTGTGGCCATCATATACGCCACCATTCTGTTGGGGTACCTGTATCAACACTGGCAGCCCGGCCAGGTTTTCCTCATCGGCGGCCTGGTGGCCCTCATCACGTACGTCGACCGGTTTACCAGTGTGTTCCACGACATCGCATGGCAATACACCGAAGTGGTGAGCTACCACACCGATGTGCGCGCAGCCGACGCGGTGGTGCTGGCTTACGACAACCAGCACCGGCCAGACAAGCCCGCTCCCTTACCGGCAAACTGGAAGGTGATGGATATTGACCACCTGACCTTTACCCACCACGTAGGGGCAGCACAAGGCGACTATGTGCCCGGGCTATTCGACCTGTCCCTGAAGTTCAAACGCGGCTCGCGGGTAGCGCTCATCGGGGCCAGCGGCAGCGGCAAAAGCACCCTGCTGGCGGTGCTTCGGGGGCTGTACGACCCGCAGCCGGACGTGCAGCTCCGCATCGACGGCAGCGCCTCGCCCGATTGGCACGCAGTGGGCAACCACGTGACCTTGTTTCCGCAGGAACCCGAAATTTTTGAAAACACCATTGAATACAACATCACCCTGGGCTTGCCCATACCAGATGTAGAAGTAGCCGAGGCTTGCCGCATTGCCCGCTTCGAAGAGGTGATCCGCCAACTGCCCAAGGGCCTGCAAGCACACATCGCCGAAAAAGGCGTGAACCTTTCGGGCGGACAAAAGCAACGCCTCGCCCTGGCCCGGGGCATCCTCGCTGCCCACGAAAGCGACCTGCTGCTGTTTGATGAGCCCACCAGCAGCGTGGACCCGCAAACCGAACGCGCCATTTATGAGCAGCTTTTTCGCCAGTTCTCCGACAAGGCGGTTGTGTCCGCCCTGCACCGCCTGCATTTGCTGCCCCTGTTTGATTATATTTACGTCATGGACAACGGCCGCATCATCGCCGAAGGGTCTTATGCCGACCTCAAAGAGCGGCATCCGGAAAAATTGGTTACCTAATTGTTGTTACGCACTTTTCGCACTGATGTTACACCGCTTAAAAAAAATTAAACCGCAAAACCGCAAAATGTAAAACCGCAAAACCGCAAAAGTGCAGAGATCGCAAAAACCGAAAAGCAATTCTTTTCAAGCAAAACGACTCCATTTAGCCTTGTTACAAGCCCCTAAACTTTTGCGGTTTTGCGGTTTTACATTTTGCGGTTTTGCGGTTTTGCGGTTTAAATTTTTTTAATTTATAATCTGATATCACGCACTTTTTAGCACTGATGTTACACCATTTTTTACATAGATGTTACCAAATTGGGAACAATTACTTATCTTTGTGTTAGCATGCGGGTCATTGCCTTAAAAACACTCAGGAAAAATATGGAGCAACACCCTGACGCAACGGGTGCCATACTTTCATGGCTCAATGAAGTTGAAGATGCCAATTGGGATACCCCAAATGAGTTAAAAGCGCATTATCGTCATGCTTCCATTATTTCAGGTAAACGTGTTGTGTTCAACATACACGGCAATTCATACCGGTTAATTGTGGATATTGAGTTCAAATTTAAAATTGTGTTCATCATTTGGTTCGGCACTCACCATGAATATGACAAAATCGATGCATCAACAATCAAATACCATAAAACCAATCCGGACGGTTGAAGCGTACGAAGCATCGTTAGAACGCATTTACGAGCTTATGCAATTGGAGCTGGAGCCGGGTACAGCGTTGGGTGATGAATTAGAGGTGCTAACGCTTCTGGTGCAAATTTTTGAACAGAAAGCTTTCCCGATGCCGAAACCCCTTCCGTTGGATGCCATTCGTTTCAGAATGGAACAACTCGGGTTGTCGGAGTCGGAGTTAATCAGAATTTTAGGCAACCGAAGCCGGAAATCGGAAATTCTTTCTGGCAAAAGGAAATTAAGCCTGCAAATGATCCGCAGAATTAGTCAGGAATTGAACATTTCAGCGGATGTACTGATCCAGGCGTATTGACAGACCTCTTTCCACATTGGGAGGAGGGTTACACCTGAATGTCGGGCGCACAATAATCGGACTTATACCCCACATGTACCGTCAGCGCGTCTTCCCATCTGGTGGTGTAGCAAGGCGATAGCCTGTTTTGCCGGGTGAGTCGGGCACCTTTGCCGGTGGTTTGGGCGGCGGTGCGCAGGGTATTGCGGCCATAACGGTTGTTGAGGGCGTCGAGTGCAGCCATGAGGCGGGCGTGTTTGTCGTGGTCTGTGGCATCAAACAAAGCCGTTTGCGCCCCTGCGCTTTGGTGCACCAGCCCGCCCAGCAGCACCCCGGCGCGTTTGTAGCGGTATCCCTGCTGGTAAATGTTGGACAACACGCATTTGGCGGCATTGACCAGCGCCAGGGTGCTGTTGGTTGGCGTGGCGAAGGCAACGGCAAACGAACGCGCGTACTGCGGCTCGCGGGGTGCCATGCGGTTGGTCTCGATGTAGGCCGTCAGGGTAGTGGCACTGTTTTTTTGGCGGCGCAGTTTTTCCCCGCACCGCGCGGCAAAGTCGGCCAGTGCTTCATCCAGTTCCGCTTTGGTAGTGAGCGGACACTGAAAGGTTCGGGTGGTGCCCACCTGCTTTTTGTTCGGCACGTCCGTTTCCAGGTCGATGCAAGGCTGCCCCTGCAACTCTTTTTGGATGCGAAGCCCCGCAACAGTCAAGTGCTTGCGCACCCAGGCATCAGGGGCCTGGGTGAGATCGTACGCCGTTTTTATGCCGTACAGGCTCAGGAAAGTGGCGTATTGCCCGCCGATGCCCCACACGTCGCCCACGTCGGTGGCGCGCAATTCGGCCTCCCAGTGCCCGGCCAATACCCGCACCCCTTCGCCTTGCTTGTCCTTTTTGGCTATGCGATTGGCTATTTTGGCCAACACCTTGGTGGGTGCCACCCCGATGGAAACCGGAACGCCCACCCACTGCAGCACCGTTTGCCGAATGTTTCGGGCGTGCGCCCACAGGTCGATGCAATCCATGCCCCCGAAATCCAGAAACGATTCGTCTACGCTGTACACCTCCATGGCAGGGGCAAACGGGCGCAAGGTATTCATGACCCGCGCCGACATGTCGCCGTACAACGCGTAATTGCTCGAAAAAACCTGCACCTGGTGTTCCTGTATCAAGGCCCGAATTTCAAATACCGGCTGGCCCATGCCAATGTGCAGCGCCTTGGCTTCATCTGAACGGGCCACCACGCATCCGTCGTTGTTGGACAACACCACCACCGGCTGCCCGCGCAAAGCAGGGCAAAACACCCGCTCGCAGGAAACATAAAAATTGTTCACGTCTACCAAAGCTACCATGCTCAAGGCTTTTTGATGACAAATGTGACCACTCCCCAAATGACCAGCTCGTCGCCCTCTTGCACGGTTATCGGTGCATAAGCGGGGTTAGACGGCAGCAGCCGGATCAAGTCGCCGCGTTTTTCCAGGCGCTTGACAGTGAATGTGTTGTTCAGGTAACACACCGCTACGGATCCGTTTTTCGCCTTTACCGAGCGGTCTATGATGAGCACGTCGCCGTCTTCAATGCCGTCGTCCATCATAGAATCGCCCTGAACGCGTACAATAAAGGTAGCGTCCGGGTTGGTAATCAGCTCTTTCCGGAGGTCAATTTGGGTTTCGAGGTAATCGTCGGCAGGAGAAGGGAAGCCGGCGGAAATGCCGCCGTCTACATGGATTATTAAAATTTCTTCGGTTTGGACAAGGGCATAAAACCGCTGCCCGACTAAGGAATCTTTTTCCCTTTTCGTTCTCATAGTATCAGTTTTGAAAGTGCAAATTAAAATCAAATTGTGTTAAAATTGGCTATCAAAAATTATTTAAACACAAATATTGTTATTTTAAACCTTTATGAGCCAGATCGCGAAACGAAAACAAATGACGATAAATGTGCAGGAGCGTAATAATTACGAATGGGCTGTATGTGCACAGGCGGCAACAGGATACGATACAGGGCAGCGTTCAAGTTCTTGCCTGACATCGCATCTTAAAACACTAATATGTTTACAATCAGTTAAATAAGTAAAATTTAGACAAAAAATGTTGTTCAGAACAATACCTTTTTTTTGCAAAACTGTCCGTTTTTTTTAGCAAAACAGGCTCCTACCTTTGAGCCTGGGTACCGAGGCAACCTTGGTCATGCGCTTTCAATGGTTTACCGGGGCGGCACGCAAACATCAGGGTTTGCGGCCGCCCCAACTTGTTTTATTTGGCACTTTTTGCAATCGGGTGTAACAAAACCGGCCATTCAGCGTCTGGTTTCTACACATCTGCACTTCGTCGCCTGCATGAACGACCTGTTGTTTCACCACCATATTTATCCGTTGCGCCACAAGCTGTACCGGTTTGCCCTGCGCATAACCGGCAATGCCCACGAAGCGGAAGATGTGGTGCAGGAAGTGATGGAAAAGGTTTGGAAACAAGCGCCCGAGCAATCCCAAAGCGTACAAAACTGGGAAGCCTGGTGCATGACCCTGACGCGAAACCGCTCGGTGGATAAAACCCGGCGCAAAAACAGTACCCCGCTGGAACATGCGCCCGAACCCGGGCACGCCGACACGCCGTCGAGCGCCGTCGAAAGCCAGGATATGATTTGTCAGATTCAGGCGCTTATGCAACGTTTGCCCGAAAAACAACGCCTCGTGATGCACCTGCGCGACGTGGAGGAAATGGCTTACGAAGAAATTGCAAAAACCCTCGACATCAGCCTCGACCAGGTAAAAGTAAACCTGCACCGCGCCCGAAAAACCATCCGCCAAAGCCTCTTAACCTATATATCATAACCATGCACACCTCACCCGACATAGACGCGTTGCTGGAGGCCTGGTTCGAAGGACAAACCACCCTCGAAGAGGAGCGCATACTCAAGGCGTACTTTCGCAACCGCACTATCGGCGTCCAACACCGGTACGCACTGCCGGTTTTTGAAGCCTTGGAGCGGGAAAAAGGACTCGCCTGTCCCCTTCAACCCAAGACAGCTGTTTCCAGTAAAAGACATCCGTATTGGGCTGCCGCCGCTGCCGTCTTGCTCCTGCTGAGCGCTGCCATCTGGTGGTGGAGCCGCCCGGCACCGCTCATGGAAGACCGCCCGGCAGAAAGACCAGTCGTGGCCCTCACGCCCGAACAAGCCATCAGTCAACCATTGCCAGCCGCTGTGCCTAAGACCAACATTGCGCCCAAGGGCCACCACCCGACCTCAAAACGGCGTGCGCCCCTAAAGTCCAAGTCGGTAACACACCTCGCCCCGGCAATTCAAACTGCATCAGGAGAGGAAGAACAAACCATGGCCGACATCAAGCAGGCCTTAAGCTTGCTCAGCACCAAGCTGAACAAGGGCCGCAGAGAAGCACAAAAGGGGCTTAAACAATTGGAGCAATTGGATAAAAGCCTCAATAAAGTCAAACAAACAGCAAGTTAAGCGTTTTACCCACCACTAAATTCAATCCATCATGCGAAACCACTTATTGATGACGGCGGCCTTGTGCGCGCTGAGCCTGGGGCTCCGGGCCCAAAACAATGCCATTGAACGGTACTTTGAAAAATACACCGACGACGAGCGCTTTACCGTGGTATTCATCAGCCCTAAAGCATTTGAGATGGTGGCCAAAATTGAAACCACCGACCCCGAGTGGAACAATATCCGCCCCATCATCAAGGATCTCACCGGCTTGCGGGTGCTGGCCTGCGACAGCCTGGTAGATGGCGTACAAATGTACAAAGAGGCCCTGGCTAAGGTACCCCAACAGGAGTACAGCGAACTGCTCACCGTGCGCGATGGACAGGAAAACGTGCGCATCTGGTCCAGAGACAAAGGAAGCATCATCGAAGAATTGCTCCTGCTGGTCGGTTCGCCCGACGAGTTTGTCTTGTTGAGCCTCACTGGCAAAATAGATCTGGATAAAATTTCCGAACTTTCCAACACGTTAGACGTACAGGGGCTGGAGCATCTGGATAAATTAGAGCAACATTAAACACACCAATCACCATGAAAAAGATTGTTCTCGCCGCTATATTGGCGCTTGTTGCCGTTGCGACACATGCGCAGGACTATAAGCTGCATTGGAAGTACAAGGACTACCCGGGCGCCATTACGTTTTCGGCATCCGATCCGTTTATTCACATGGGTTCCTGGTTTGTGGAGGAACGTGCCGAGCGCCGGCTGATCAACAAGATCGACAAGATGCGCGTGCTGGTATTTGAGGACTACAGCCCGGTTGTCAAAAAAGACCTGGCCAAATTCCACCGAAAAGTGGCACGCGGCAAAAAATTACAGGATCTGGTGATGGTGCGCAAAGGCCAAACCCAGGTGCGGGTATTGGTCAAGGAACGAAACACCGCCATCCGAAAATTGGTGGTGCTGGTGCAAGAACCCGAAACGTTTGTGTTGGGGGCCATCCGGGGTAAAATCCGTTATGAAGACATCAATGCTTTTCTCCGCGACACAGAGGCGAGATTCAACGTGCCCGAAATGGAAGAGTTGCGGGAGAGCGTTCAAAAACGCCCCGTCATCCGGATATAGGAATGGCTGGAGGGCTTGCAGTAACCTTATTTTATTCCTCGTCCTCTTCTAATTTTCGCAGGTTATACCCGGCGTCTTCAATGGCTTCATTGTCGGGCTCCCATTCGTCGCCGGTGCCGGGTGATTTGGGCTGGGCGACGCGCAAACGGTCTGATACCGGCTTGCCCTGCTGGCGGGGTTCCTCACCGCCTTCGGCACTTAGGAACGGGTCGCGGTATTCCGCGTCGTCTACTGGCTCGACGCTTTCGTTTTTGGTCATGTTTTTGCCGTCCACGCTTTTGGTGGCGTGTGGCACGAGCCGCAAGCGGTTTTTATCAATCAGTTTACCGGTCACCGTGCAGATGCCGTAGGTTTTGTTTTGGATGCGCAGGAGTGCGTTGGCCAAATCCTGTATGTGACGCTGCTGGCGAAGTGCCATTCGCTGCATCAATTCCAGTTCAGCGTGCGACGAGGAATCGTCGTACATATCGCCACCTTGTTGGTTGAAGCCATTCTCATTGAGTTCCGTGATCTGGCGCTCGGTAAACGCATATTCCTCCCGGGCTTTGGCGATTTTTTTCTCAATGAGTTCTTTAAACTCTTTCAAATCTTCGTCGCTGTATCGTACTTTTGGTTCGTTTGCCATGGTGGTTCTATTTTATGGTGTCGGTTTGGGGTTATTCAGCGTGCAAAATTAGACCTTTTCTGAATAGTGCATTGCGTTTTTTACAGCCGATTGATTTTTCATCTCCTTGGTACCATTCTGCTTTGAATGGTTGCCTGAAGATACGGGCTATCTTTTCATACCTTTGTGCGCCCAAACCAATTTGAATGGCCCTTCAGCCTGTAAACCAAGACTATGGCAGAGACCCGTACCCGGAAACGCACCACCACCCCAAATACACCTACCCTTTCTGAACCCAATCCGCAGGAAATCCTGGCCGATTACCGCATCTGTGTACTGAGCCGGGAGGCCAGCGTGATCGCACGGAAAGAGGTTCTTATGGGAAAAGCCAACTTCGGCATCATCGGCGACGGCAAAGAGGTGGCCCAGGTGGCCATGGCCCGTGCCTGGCAAAAAGGAGACTTCCGCTCCGGCTATTACCGGGATCAAACCCTGATGCTTGCCCTGGGCCTGATGACGCTCGAGGAATTTTTTGCTCAATTGTATGGCGACCCCTACAATGACCCTTTTTCCGGCGGGCGGCAAATGAACTGCCACTTTGCGACTCCTTTTGTCGATGACCAGGGCCGCTTTCTGGACCTGAAAAATCGTTTCAACATCAGCGCGGATGTGGCACCCACAGGCGGTCAAATGGCACGGGGGCTTGGGCTTGCATTTGCGTCCAAAAAATTCCGCCAAAACCCCGATTTGTGCGGCGGGCTGTCCAACAATGGCGATGAGGTCTGTTTCATAACCATCGGCGATGCCTCCACCTCCGAGGGTGCTTTTTGGGAAACGGTGAATGCCGCAGGCGTGCTTCAGGTACCCCTGGCCATTTCTGTATGGGACGATGGCTACGGCATATCGGTGCCCCAAAAATATCAAACCACCAAGCAAAACATTTCGGCCGTCCTCGCCGGATTCCAGATCGACGACGATGTCCAACCCAGCGGCCTCGACATTTATACCGGAAAAGGCTGGGACTACGCCGGCCTTTGCGATTTGTATGCACAAGGCATCCAGCGCATGCGCGCAACCCACCGCCCCGCCCTGTTTCACATCCAGGAGGTTACCCAACAACTCGGTCACTCCACATCGGGCGACCATCGCCGGTATAAAAGTCCCGAACGCCTGGCCTGGGAAGAGGCGCACGACTGCAACCGGCGCATGGCAGAATGGATAGTGGTCTCGGGTATAGCCACCCAGGAAACAATAGACGGCATCCATGCCGAAGCCAAAACAGCAGCCAACGAGGCCGCTAAAAGTGCCTTCAGCGCTTACCACAAAAAAGTAGAAAGCCGTCGCCAGGTATTGCTGACGCAAATGGAAGCCGCCGAAGCGTCGTTTCGCGGCGTCGCCCCGCTCCGGTTAGACCTGGTTCAAAAACGCGATCCCCTGCGTTTCGAGCTGTTGCAGATCGCGCGCAGGGCCGCCCGTTTGGCACCGCAGGTCAAAACGCATCTGGATGCCTTTATTGCCGAAGAAACCGCAGAGGGGCACCGCCATTTCAGCGCACACTTGTACAGCGAGTCGCCGCTGTCGGCCCTCAAAGTGCCGGTTCAGTTGGCTCAATACACGCCGGACGCGCCATTAAAAGACGGATTTGAGGTGCTCAACGCCTGCTTTAACCACCACCTGGCGCACAACCCGGCGTTTTTTGCCTTTGGAGAAGATGTGGGCAAAATCGGCGACGTCAACCAGGCGTTCCGCGGCATGCAACAGCAATACGGAGAATCCCGGGTGTTCGACACGGGTATTCGGGAGTGGACCATCATGGGCCAGGCCATCGGTATGGCCATGCGCGGCTTGCGGCCTGTTGCCGAAATTCAATACCTCGACTATTTACTGTATGGTTTATCGCCCCTGAGCGATGACCTGGCCACCCTGCGCTGGCGCTCCAATGCCCTGCAGGCCGCCCCGGCCATCATCCGCACGCGCGGACACCGGCTGGTAGGCGTATGGCACGCGGGCTCTCCCATGGGCTTGATTCTCGGAAGCCTTCGGGGCTTGTACATCTGCGTGCCGCGCAACATGACCCAGGCCGCCGGCATGTACAACACCTTGCTGCAAAGTGATGATCCGGCCTTGGTGATCGAGTGCCTGAACGGTTACCGCCTGAAAGAAGCCATGCCGGAAAACCCGGGCACGTTTACCGTCCCCCTGGGTGTGCCGGAAGTGCTGCGAGAAGGCAACGACATCACCCTGATCACCTACGGTTCTTGCGTACGCATAGCAGAAGAAGCATGCGACGACCTGGAGCAGATAGGCATTACGGTTGATTTGATCGACGTGCAAACGCTTGTGCCCTTCGACCTGCCCCAGGTGTGCCTGCGCTCTTTGCAGAAAACCAATCGGGTTTTGTTTTTAGATGAAGACTTTGAAGGAGGAGCCTCCGCGTACATGATGCAACAACTGCTGGAAAAACAAGGCGGATACCGTTACCTGGACTCAGCACCCAAAAGCCTGTATGCCAAAGACCACCGGACTGCGTATGGACAGGATGGCGATTATCACAGCAAACCGCAGGCAGATGATGTGTACGAGGCCGTTTGCACCATCATGCATGAAGCTGAACCTGACCGTATGGTTGGACAGGATTGACAAGATTGGAACGTGCACGCTCGGAAAATCTTGTCGATCCTGTCGATCTTGTCAATCCTGTCCCGCCATGTCAATCCTGTCCCTAGTGCAGTCTGTCGGCCGGGCAGCAACATGGAGCCCAATACAGGCTACTGATGTTAACGCGGCGAAGCCCAGTTTTCAGTAAAGACCACCCCCTTTTTTTGGTACGCCTTTTGCTAACGCTCCAGTGTTAGTACGGTTCATTCTTTGTCGTCAAGACGGCACAACCCACCCGCCTGAATAATTTTGACACGGTATTTGCCTGATTTTTGGCAGACGTAAGCATTTGAACAACTCCGTTTTTTAATCCACCATGTCAGGGTCCTCGCCTTTAACATTCATTCACCAAACGAAAGCAATCTTGTTGAAGCTTTTAATCTACCTGCAATGCGCAACGTCTCTAATTCCGATTTTTTTGCAACGGCCGACCGGCCTGTAGCTTTTTCCACAAGCGACACAGCTACTTTTTTTACCAATGATGACGCTCATGTTTTTGGCGACATTGTGTTTGGTTCACCCAAAGATGATTGCCGGGGTTCCGGTATCTGCTCGGTAGTGGCCTTGACAGACACCCCTTCCGCATCCGATCAGGCCAGTTGTCGCCGCGCCAGAGCGTGTATGCGCCTGGATGCTGGTTCGGGCGGCATCGAAATCGTGTTTCAACATACCGATTTGTGCAGCTTGCTGGTCAAAAACATTTTTCGGAAAAGCACCTTTAAGCTCCCGCAAACTTGTGAACTGCCGTCGAGCATTGTAGAGGCCCTCGGGCTTCCCGGATGCCGCCTTCTGCCAGGTGAGTACCCCATTCAATCGCTTCCGGGTGCTTTCGCATTTAATTTGTTGCTTTCATAACGTGTAATTTCCCGTATCTTTGGCCAAAATACACGGGTTCATACGATGCGAATTGTACTCCTTGCCGGTTTTATAGGCCTTGTTGTTTCCTCCCTTTGTGCTCAGGACAAACACTTTACCCAGTTCTACGCTGCTCCGCTGTACCTCAACCCAGCCCTGACCGGCGCGTTTGAAGGGACATACAGGGTGGGTGCCATCTACCGCGACCAATGGCGCAAGGTGCTGGACAATCCGATCCAATCTTTTGCCGTAGGTGCCGATCTGCGCTTTCGCTCACGCGGCAAATCGGTGTACGACGACGCTTTTGGCCTCGGCTTGCAATTTTTTCACGACAAAGTAAACGTCGTCGATTTCAGCACTACCCAAATTGCTGTTTCGGGGGCTTACCACAAGTCCCTGGGTGCCAACAACCGCCATTACCTGAGTTTGGGTTTGCAAGGCGGTTTGACCCAGCGCAACGTAAACTACGAATCGCTGAACTTCCACGACGAGTTTGACGGCGTCACAGGGTATGTGTTGCCCACGGGCGAGTTGTTGCCACCAAACAACTTTTCGTACATCGACCTGAATACAGGGCTCAACTACACGGCCCGATTTGGCCGTTACGGCGCGTTTTTCGGCGGCCTGGGGCTGCACCACATTTCGCAACCCATTGTGTCTTTTTTCGAAAACGAAGAAAAAGGCGACAAGCTCTACCGCAAGTACTCAGCACAGCTATCGGCCAATATCCCGCTCACGGAAAATAACCGCGTAGCCCTGACTCCCCGCCTCCTGTGGGCCGCACAGGGCCCACACATGGAGATCAATACCGGCAGCAACATCCGTTTTGCCTTGGGAGAATACGGTGCCTCGGCCCTGCACCTTGGCGGGTGGACGCGCTTTGTACGCAACGACACGGACACTGGCGTGGATGCGTTTGTCGCCATGGCCGGCTTCGAACTCAACGGCGTTTTGCTGGGGCTGAGCTACGACCTCAACACCACCGCGCTCAGCCAGGGCCAGCGGCAGACGGCATTTGAGGTGTCGGTGGTCTATCTGGGCAACTACGAGAACGAGGAAATTTTGTGTCCGAAATTTTAGACCCGTCGCGGCGACTTTAGTCGCCGACCCTCGCCGTGGGTCGGCGACTAAAGTCGCCGCAACGGGTTAGTCCTTGTACGGATCAAACACATTGGCCGGTGCCATCGCCACGCCAATCGGCCGCAGCTGGTGCACAATATCAATGGTACCGCTGTGGTAAGACAGCACTTCGCCAAGTGATTTGTAGCATTCCGGTGCCTCATCGGGCCCGCCGCCGCGCAACACCACTTTTTTGCGCGCTTTGATGTCTTTTTTGACCGCAGGCCAGTCGACTACGCCTTTGCTGATGTACTCCGGCTGTCCGTTTTTCCAGCGTTTTTTGCCTGCCGCCTGCGTACGGCTCATCACGCGCCCGGCACCGTGTACGGTAGAGTACAGGCCCTCGCGGCTTTCGTCGGCGTCTACGCCGCGCACAATCACCGAAGTATCGGCCATGTTGGCCCCCACAAATCCGTACTGACCCGGGAACGCGGGCGTAGCACCCTTGCGGACGACGTAGTATTTTTCGCCAAAATGCGTTTCCTCCCACAAGAAGTTGTGGTGGTTGTGCACCGTAAATGCCGCTTGTGCGCCCAGGATGTCGAGCACTTTATCCACCACCACGTCCCGACCGGCGTACGCGTACTCACCTGCCAGGCGCATGGCCTCGAGGTATGCCTGCCCGAGGGCCGAGTCGGCGTCAAAAAGGATGGGTGGGGCGTCCATGCCGCCTTCCGATACGTGTTCGGTAAAACTTTTTCCTTTGGACAGGGCTATAAAACCGGTGGTGGTTTTGTGGCCAAACCCGCGGGAACCAAAGTGCACGCCGATCCACAGCATACCAGCTTCATCGGCGAACAGGTCGACAAAGTGGTTGCCCGAACCGACCGTGCCCAGTTGGTCGATGGCCAACTGTGTCAACCGGCGCTGGGGTTCAAATGCCGCTTTGGCGATCTGGTCCAATACCGGGTGGTCGATGGGTTTTGGGTTTGGGCGGCCGACGCCAAAGCCTATTTGGCGGAAAATCTCGTCCATCACCTTTTCCACGTCGATGTCGGCGGCAAGAATGTTGGTTTGGCAGGCCTTGTTGCCGCAGGCAATATCGAACCCGACACCCGACAGGCTGATTTTGTCTTTGTAGGCCACAACGCCGCCAATCGGGTGCCCGTAGCCATAGTGTGCGTCGGCCGTGAGGGTCAGCCGGTCGTCTGGCGAAGTAGAACAACGCTTGATTTGTTCGACGGCGTTGTCGTCAATGAGGGAAGCTCCAAAGATTTTAAGGTGTTGCATGCCCCTTTTAACGGGGTTTGGGGAAATTGAGTTCCACGCGGCGGCGGCGTTGTTTACATTGTTGCAATTTTTTTTGCAAAATCGATTTGCCTGTCATATCTTTGCGGCCGCGAAAAGCCCGACGTTCACTTTGAGGAAGTAATCGGGCGGTTGCGTATTGTTTTCACCGTAAATTTTCGTTTACCATGCCCGTAAAAATGCGTCTCCAACGCAAAGGCCGCAAGCAAGCGCCTTTTTACCACATTGTTATTGCCGACGCCCGCGCGCCACGTGACGGTCGTTTTATTGAAAAAATCGGCACGTACAACCCCCTTACTGTTCCTGCGACCATTGAATTGAACCGCGAACTGGCGTTTCAATGGATCATGAACGGTGCCCAGCCTACCGACACCGTGCGGGCCATTTTGCGCTACAAGGGCGTTTATTACCAAAAACACCTCCACCAGGGCGTTGCAAAAGGCGCGTTGACTGCCGAACAGGCCGAAGCAAAGCTGGCTGCGTGGCTGGAAAACAAGGCACAGTCCATTGACAAACACGTGGAGACGGTGCAAGAGAAAAAACGCCAGTTTGTCATAGCCGTAGACGGCAAACCGAAACCAAAGCCAGTGGTGGAAGAGCCAGTGGTAGAAGAACCGGTAGCAGAAGAGGGCGCAGAGGCGACGGAAGAAGCCACTGGAACGACAGAAGAGGTGGTAGAGGCCTCGGTGGAAGCGGCTGCCGAAGAGGCGGAAAAAACAGCAGAATAAACATACAGGTACTTGCATTAGCTGTACCTTTGCCTTGTAAATGGATTCACAGACCTGATAAAGCCCTGGCGGTTTTATCAGGTCTTTTTTAAACATACTCAATACAACTGCTATGTTGGAGCCCTTAGACGAACGCTATTACGACCGCTTGAACAAACTGGCGGCCGTCATCCAGGAATCGCCGGTGTTAGCCCAATACCTCGAAGAAGAGGAAGACGAACAATATCAAGAATTTCGATCCACTTTTGAGCCCAAGGTGGCCGAATTGCACAACCTGATAGCGGCCGAGGCCCCCCTGCAACTCACTACGTACGAGCGGTATTTGCTTGATCCGCTGTTTGAGGGCCTGTATTTGCCCCGCGTGCTTGGCTATGCCGTGCTGCGCAGCGAAATCAATGATCAGTACCGTTATGTGCGGCCCAACGATCATTTTAAAGAAGTGCTGCTCGCCATTGCCAACAATGTGCATTTTGACCAGCTGAAAAAACGCATCGGCCAAACCATACAGGTCGGGTTTGCATTGAGCAGCGACATCTGGATCACCAACCTGCTGGCGCAAATTGACAACAAGCGGGTGCGCCACTTTTTCCAGCAGCAGAAAAACGACCGCTACCGCGACCCCCTCGAACGCGCCGGTTTGTACGACCGCTACGCCCGCCAGTTCCGGGATGAACTGTATTTTTCGGCCGATTTCCCCCAGGCGCTGGGTGAAATGAAAGCCAATTTTTCGGCACTGCGCCAGTTCCTGATCAAACGTTTTGCCGTAGGCGGCGACAACAGCAGCCTCAAGGAAAAAATCGTTGCGTTTTTGGACAATGCCGAGTTCTACGGCACACCGGAATACCTCCAGATGCTGGCCATTTACGGCAACTTTATGGACCGCAGCCCGGAAGAACAGCAGGCGTTTTCAGTCCATCTGGAACGCGAACGCCGCACTTACCCCAATTTTGACAAAGCCTATCTGCGCTTCCTCGCCGAATTGCACCAGTCAAACATCAACATCGGCGTCAAAGAAGACGAGCGCATGAGCCGCAACATCGACAAAACGCACAAAGACCGGCTGTCCGATTTTTACCGCATTGCCGACAAGGTGCATGGCATGGGTTATGTGCACCCCGACACGATAGAGGCCGTCCAGGATTTTTACAACAACCACGAGGGGCTCTCCGTGGAGAGCGAATGCCTGCGCCACCTGGTGCTGCACTACTTCGAACGCCTGATCAATGGTTTGAGCGAAGTGGAATACGCCGATTACTTTGAACTCACCAAAATTTTTGGCCTGTACATGAAAACGTTCAACAACCAGCAGTTCAACCAGTCGGTCGAAAAAAGCTCGATGTTGTACATCCAAAAGCTCCTGCTGCGGTATACCGACAAACGCGGCAAAGACTACCAGGACATCAAGCGTTTTGTGTCTACCCAGTTTGTTGATTTTGGTTTTTTGACGGACAAAGAAGTGGTCGACCTGTTCAAGTCGCGCCGAAAAAAGAAAACAGCCGAAGAGGAATAACCTGTTGTGGCGTTGGGCGCTCCTGCGCCGCAACAAGGCTGCGAACACCTTTTTATCGATCCCTGCCGGAAACCGGTCGAAGCCTCTACGTGGGCATCGGTCATTGCACTACATTTGTGGCCATCTAAAATCCGGGCCATCACCCTTAGCTTTCTGTCATGACGGTACTTGTTTTTCTGATTGTACTTTATGTTTTGCTCAGCCTGAGCATGATGAAATTATTCGACAAGGCGGGCGTGCCCTCCTGGAAGGCGCTGGTGCCCGGTTTGAAAGAAGTGGAGTGGTGCAAGCTGGTGGGCCGAAATACCTGGTACGCGCTGTGGCTTTTGTTTCCGGTGGTCAATATTTTTATTTTTGCCGGCTTAGCCATCGACCTGTCGCGCTCCTTTGGCAAGCACACGTTTTGGGACGCATTTATGGCGGTGGTGTACGCGCCCATACCGTATTTCCTGATTGGTCGCAACCCGGCTGCCAAGTATGAAGGCCCCATCCTTACCCGCGAACGCGCCTTTCACCAGGAATACGCCGCTGCGCTGAAAGCAAATGATAAAGCGGCACAGCGCAAGTTGGACGCCAACAATCCGTTCAAAAAAACAGCAGGGCGCGAATGGGCCGAGGCCATTATTTTTGCGGTCTTTGCCGCCGCCTTCATCCGCATGTTCCTCATTGAGGCGTTTGTGATCCCGACGTCTTCTATGGAGGGTACCCTTAAAGTGGGCGACTTCCTTTTTGTCAGCAAGGCACACTATGGCATCCGAACACCCATGACCGTGCTCCAGTTTCCGCTGATCCACAACCAGATGCCCCTGCTGAAAACCGAATCGTACCTGAAAAATCCGAGCTTGCCCTATTACAGGCTGCCCGCCATCGAAAGCATTGACCGCAACGAACCGGTGGTGTTCAATTTTCCGGCGGGCGACAGCGTGATCATCCTGCCAGGCCGCACGTTCGATGTTTACCAGTGGCGCCGGATCGGGTACGACAAACAGGCGCCGAACATGAAGGTGGTTACCCGCCCGATTGATAAAAAAGACCACTACATCAAGCGCTGCGTGGCGGTGGCGGGCGACAGCCTGCAAATCATCAACACCCAGCTGTACATTAATGGAGAGCTGGCCACCAATCCTACCCACATGCAGTTTACGTATCAGGTGGGCACGGCCTCCGGCGGGGTTAACCTGAAAAAACTGGAAGAGCTCGGCGTCAGCCTCGAAGATGCGGGCCCCAGCAAGGAAGGCCGCTTTAACCTCGATGCCCAGCAACTGCAAAAAGTAAAGGCCATGGGTGCCGATGTACGGGTAGAAAAGATATCGCCCCGCCCACCTTACCCCGGATATGTGTACCCCAACGACCCGAAATACTACGGCACGTGGACGATGGACGATTACGGCCCCATATACATCCCCAAAGCGGGCGCAACGGTAAGCCTTACCCCGCAGAGCATGCCGTTCTATGAGCGCATCATTCGGGATTTTGAACACAACACTTTGGAAACGAAAAACGGCAAATACTACATCAACGGCCAGGAAAGTGCATCGTACACGTTCAAGCAGGACTACTACTGGATGATGGGCGACAACCGCAACAATTCCGAGGATTCCCGCGTATGGGGATATGTGCCCGCCGACCACGTGGTGGGCAAGCCCCTGTTTATCTGGTTCAGCACCAAAAACGGCGCTTTGGCCAACGGCATCAATTGGAACCGGATTTTCAAGTCGGCGAATAAGCTGTAAGGGAGGAGGGGCTTGGGCAATATTGCTTTCATGGCAAGACTTTTTTCAGTATTTTTGCAAAAACGCAAGGTTGTTTCTCATGAAAAAACGCGATAAAATCCTGCAAGCCGCCAAACAGCGCCTTACGGCGAAGTTCGGCGACAAGATCAAGGACGTCATCCTGTTCGGCTCCCGGGCCTGGGGCAAGCCGACGCGGTGGTCGGACTGGGATTTTGTGGTGGTTGTGCGGGGCGAACATGACTGGAAACTCGACCATGCCATCTGGGACCTGATGTACAGAATTGATCTGGACTACGATATTTTTACCCAAACCCTGGTTGTTTCGGAGTATGAACTGATGCATACCACTGCCCGGTACGAACCGGTCTTTGTCAAGGCACTGAACCAGGGCATCTACGCATGATTGACCCGGAGGAACGGCAACACCTCATTTCCCTGCGAATCGAGCAGGCAGAGCATACCATTCAGGAAGCACAATCTTCCCTTGAAATCGGCAACTACGCAGCAGCAGCCAACCGCATCTATTACGGTATGTTCTATGCGGTACTCGCCCTTGGGTTACTACACCAATTTGAAACTTCAAAACATATACAATTGATCGGTTGGTTCAACAAGAACTTTATCCGAACAGGCATCTTCTCCCCGGAAATTGGCAGCTACCTCAAAACTGCGTTCGAGACCCGAAGCAATTCTGACTATAAGGTGAACCAAACCCCAACGACTGACGACCTTGCGTCACTCATTGCCGATATGAAGCGCTTCATTTACACCATCAAACCTGGATAGAAGCCAACCCGGCATGACCACCTTTGCAATGAAACCGGTTAAAGTGATAACATTGTGGAGGTAGCCCTGTTTGGATGCCCACTTTCCTTTTTTTGCATGTGAACGGTTGTTGAAAAAAGAATCCTGCGCGACCTGGCCTGGTCGCCGATTGTAGGCCTGGTGGGTTTACATTAAGGTCTACCTAAGCATAAATCATTGATCAACAACACATAAGTTATGAAAGCAACACGCCCAATAAATTTTGAATTGGCTGTAATAATTTCATTCTCTTTACTGGTGACAGTACACAATGAGGCCTTTCCTCAAATTGGCAATAGTCATGTGCAATCAGTAATTTTAGATCAAGAAAGGATGTTTTATTTTGACTCAATTAACATAAAAATAATTAGTAAAAACACCAGTGAGCCCCAATCTTGTTCTGTACGTTACTGGACATATCCGGTTAATGCCAAAATAAAAGGGCAACCTATGGCTTACGACATAGTTGACAGTTTATGTATGTTTATCTCTTTATACGAAGATAGTTCCGAAAAACTATATGCTGAATTAATGAGATATAATATGAATGTATTATGCGCCCCTTCGGGTTTTGACAGATGGTATTTATCGTCTCCCATAAATTTAATTGATAACATTTACCCATTTTTCTTTTACTTTCACGATTTGGATTTTTCCAGAGATAGAATTAATGGCCCTATTTACTTTGACGTATTGGTCAACCAAGATTCACTGTTAACCCTCATATATGTAAACGACTATCCCAAGCTGGAAGTCTGGAAATACCTTCGCACCCAACCCAATCCGGACAGGCCCCTCACCCCCCGGGACTCCATAGCCTGGAAACAAGAACTGGAAGCAAACCCCTCCGGATGGAAAAGGATATCCAATTACCATGTCACCCTGACCGGCCCGTTCAAGTCATTTTACCATAAAGGCGTATGCCACATCATGACCAACGACATGAAGGTGTACCGATTAGGCGCTAAAGCGCTGGAACCGGTGGACATCCGGGTAAAAGACCCATCAAAAAACTGCCTGCTCATTGACAAACGCAACCAGCAGGTGTATCTGACCAGGCCTCCGGCGGCGTTCGGGGAGGAGGAACTGAAAAAATCCATGGAGGAGATGATGCGGGACAGGGAGCTTCTTTTTGAGGATAAATAGGTTGGAAACCGTTCACCATATCCCTGCAAGGCTACAAAAAGATACGCATTGAGCAGGGTCGCCGCATCGTGGTGTATAAACTGGATTTCAAGAACAGGACTGCCCGGAAGGTCAGGGACAATCAGCGGGAGTGATGCCTTCTGTAGTCCTACCGTCATTGGGAAAATTGCAAATACGCTCTTTCAATAATCCATTAAAAATGGTCATTTTTCACCCGACAAGTCGGTTATGATCAATCAATTGTGCCCCTCCTTGAAAAAACGATTCAGGAGGCGCTTAACCAAAAATAACGCCTCCCATGCTCCATTGGCTTTTTACCTTGCTCCTCTCCACTACCAGCATTTGCCTGGGCGCCCAAACCGCCACCCAGATCATGGCCAGGGTCAACGACCAGCTCGCCGCCGTCCCCCAAGGCGCTTTCCATGTAAAATCTTACCGGAAGTCCATCAACAAAACAGACACCACCACTTACGCCGGGAGGGTCTATTTTTTTCGGAACGAGCCTTTCGCCGACAGCTTTTGCCTGTTTTTCATCGAGCAACCCTCGGAGGGCATCCTGTACGCTTACGACGGACAGGCGTTTTACCAAACGCACCTTCAGCAAAAAGTCATTTGGCAGGAGCAAGTTCGCGAATCGGGCGGCATCCGCAAGCGTTTGCAAAAATCGAGCGTACATTCAATCGCCTACCAAGGCATCTTGAACAATACCCCTTTGCCCGCATATCCAATCGAACGGTTCTCCCGGGCACACATAGACACGCTCGACGGTCACTTGCGCATTACAGCCACCGAAGCTTTCGCCAATCCCATGAAAATACTGTCCAAAGACCCCGATTCCGGCACTACGCAATGGACCTACACGCTCCAACTGCCTGATCTGGCGCTACTCAGGGCCGAAGTTTGGGCCATTATCGGCCACAAGGTGCAGTATGATGATTATCACCTGTCAGCAATTGAGGCCCTTCCAGAACAAGTAACAATGAGTAGCCTGTTTCCTTTAGATTCGCTGCTAAAAGCGGGGTACAGCCTGAAAGATGTAGAATCGGCCCGCAAACGGCTCGGTGCCCTCGCTATACCCATCCAAGTGAACGACACGCTGCCGCCCTTCGAGCTGCCGCTGCTGTCGGGCGGCATCATGGCATCCAATACATTCAAGGATGGATTGGTTTTGTACGATTTCTGGTTCAAAAATTGCTTTTACTGCCATCTGTTGATCCCATTGATCAATCAATTGCACCGCGACTATGGTAACAAAGGACTGCATGTGTTTGGCATCAACAGCCACGACAAAGACCTTTTGCGGCTGGCCGACTTCGTTCAAGACCGGGAGATAGCCTACCCAACGCTTTTAGACACCGACCACAAATACTTCGACGCCCTCCGATTGCAAGGCGTGCCAGTGCTGGTACTTGTCGAAGCAAAAAGCGGTAAGGTACTACACGTATCCTATGGTAAAACGGAGAACCTCGAACAGGAACTCAGGGCGGAAATAGAAAAGCGTTTATAGCCAAAAGGGGCATCGCTTGCTACGAAACGCACCCAGCGGTCAGATTTTTACCTGCTGTGTTCAGCCTCAAAATCCACCACATGCAATGAAGGAATACGAAAAGAAAAAACAGTGCGCCCTTCCATGTTGGTGAGCGAGAGGTCACCCTGCGTCATGATGTCCATGCCGATGATGAGGTCGCAATCGTCGTCGGCATACGTGAATCCTATAGCCTCCAGATCGTGGAAAACAAGATTATTGGGCAGGATGAGGTGCATTTTATGAACGGGGAACTGAATTATTCCGGCGGCAGTAGCCACGTCGACAAAATCGACTTGAGGAATATCCAATGCGGTGGCTAACCGGTCTGAGATACAGCATTGAGTAGCTCCGGTATCCCAAAGCGCCTTTTTCCACGAAATGCCAAGGGTTTCAGCAGTAATTGATTCTTCTTGCTCCCCGGCATTTATAGGTATCACGCCAGCCAAAGTGAGGATGGAATGTGATATTTCATCGTACTCTTTGGTGATCGCAAAAATACTGGCTCGGCGGTTATTCTCCATTTACGGAAATAAATTTACGGCCCGTTAGCCGGGGAGCCCGGAGAGGGTCTCGTTTGACGCATAAATGGATAATGAATGTCCCTGGCTTTAATTCAAGTTGTTTGACCGCCTGCGACCAAGCCAACCGCCAGGACCCATAATCCCCCATCACTTTTTCATCCTTAATCACGATGTACCGCCCGTAGTAGCGCCTCATCAGTTCCTCCTCGTTTTCCTTGAACCAGAGGTACTCCTTGAAATTCGGGTATTTTTCAGCATCGTATTGAATCTTGTCTTTTTCCATAGCTGTTAATTTTGTACAAAAATACATTTTTTTTCAATAATCCAAGCTGCCCACCAACGAGTTGCGCTTCCGCAGTTACGTGGGGCATAGCGCAGGCAGCAGCAGAACGGCGCAACACAGCAAAAGCAGCGCAGGACTTCATCAAAATGGTTAAGCTCCTGCTCCAATCCGGCCGATGATTACGCACTCGTTGATAAAAAGGGCTACAAACGACAAGTTGCAGGTTTGAAGCAGAACGCTCCCAAAAACCTGCAACTTAAACGGCACTGTGCTGCCGTATGTTCAGCGTAGTGTATTAGGCTACTTTATCGTCGTCGTCTTTACCCGCGATGGCCTCACGGACATCGTCTACTTTATCGGCAACATAAGCTTTGGCACGTTCCCAGAAGCCTTGGCTTTCCACCACTGTTTCGTCAGCGTCTTCGCGGAGTTCAGCCAGCAGGCTATTGGCCCGATCTGCGATGAAGCCGAGTGCTCCTCCTTCGTGTGCGGTCATTTCGTCGCGCAGGGCAGTCAATTTAGCCAAACGTTCTTTGGCCTCTTCCTGGGCTTCGCCAGTCAGTTCGTCGGCTTTCGCGCTCAGTTCATTGAATTTGGTGGTGGCATACGATTTCAGCCAGCTGAGTTGTTCTGCCGCCTGGGTTGCGAGATCTTTTTCTTCCATGGTGTTGGTGTTTTTAAACAGTTAAAGTTTTGTTTTGAAAGCTAAAGATAACACATTCTGCTCGGATATCCATGTTATCAAATTGTAAAGGAATCAACATTTTTCCTCCCAAATACAGGCCAAGTGCACGATGGTTTCTGCAGCTTTTTCCATGTCTTGCACCGATACCCATTCCTGTTTGGAGTGAAATGCGTGTTCGCCAGCAAAAATATTGGGGCAAGGCAGGCCCATGAACGACAGCCGGGAGCCGTCGGTGCCCCCGCGGATAGACCGCTTAACGGGCTCAAAACCGGCGCGACGCAGGGCATCCATAGCGTTTTCGCTCACTTGTGGGTAGCGGCGAATCACTTTGCCCATGTTGCGGTATTGTTCGTTAAACTGAATCTCCGCTTTTGAATTGGGAAAATCAACCAATACGCTTTGGACTGTTTTTTCGAGGGTTTTGGCGTGGCGCTTCAGGCCGGCGTCGGTGAAGTCGCGCAAAATAAATTTCAACACCACCTTTTCCAGTCCACCTTCAATGGAAGTGGGGTGGATAAAACCCTGGCGGTCTTCCGTGTGCTCCGGGCTAAGCCTGCTGGGCAGTTTGGTGAGGATGCGCGCGGCGATTTTTTGCGCATTTTCCATTTTCCCTTTCGCAAAACCGGGGTGCGACGACACGCCGTGGATGGTCACCGTAGCGCCGTCGGCGCTAAAGGTCTCGTCTTCCATGGTGCCCGCGCTTTCGCCGTCTATGGTGTACCCAAAGCGGGCACCCAGCTTTTTGATGTCTACTTTGTCTACGCCGCGTCCAATCTCTTCATCAGGGGTAAACAGGATCCGGATGTCGCCATGTTTGAGTTGCGGGTTGTGCAGCAGAATGTGCGCGGCATCCATAATGGCTGCCACGCCCGCTTTGTTGTCGGCCCCGAGGAGGGTCGTTCCGGAAGCGGTGACAATATCGTTGCCCAACTGGTTTTGCAGTTCAGGGTGATCAGCCATGCGGATAACCACGGTGGGGTCGTCGGGCAATACGATATCCTGGCCTTGATAATTGGTGTGCACCAGCGGTTTTACCCCTGCGCCGGAGCAGTCGGGCGCAGTGTCTACATGTGAGCAAAAACAAATAACGGGCACCTTTTTGTCGGTGTTGGCGGGAATGGTGGCGTACACGTACCCGAATGGATCCAGTTCAGCATCGGCAACGCCCATGGCAAGGAGCTCCTCCACCAGCAAACGGCTGAGGTCTTTTTGTTTTTCCGTGCTGGGTATGGTGGGGGAGTTGGGGTCGCTCTGGGTGTCTATTTGTACATAGCGTTGAAAACGGTCGAGCACACCGTGCATGTAAGGCGATTTTTGCATAATCTGGGTTGTTATTGGCCGGAAACAGCGCTGGCGTTGGCGTCGCCAATTTTCACGCCGATGAAGTCGGCCCCGTTAAAGGGTTGTTGCAGGTTGTTGATGTTGATCACCTCCGGGGGGAGTGGAGCGTCAAAGGGTTTCAGGGGATCCGAAAAAGTGGCAGTTGCCGGGAAAAAGCGCCAGGACGGCACATTGGGGAACTTGGGGTTGATGCCGAGGATGACTTTTCGGATGTCCACCATGTCGAACGTGGTAAATGTGTTGCTTTTATTGGCATCTCCGGCAATGATTTTCCAGGGCGAGTCCAGGTCTTGCGTACCCAACAAGTGTTTGGAGAACAGCACCATGTCATACGTAGTCACACCATTCAGTGCACTTCCGGAATAGCTTGGGGTAATGGTGTAGCTGAGTCCTGATGGCACATCGTTAAACTGGTAGTTTCCGGCATTGTCGGTGGTGGTGGAGTCAGCTATGGCACCAGTGAGTTGAATCTTAACGCCTGCCATGGCCTGGCCTCCGTGGGTTTGCACCTTGCCGCTGATGGGGTAGGCCACGGGTTGCGGCAGAAAATAACCGTCCTTGGTGTTGAGGTTGGTGTTGGTGGGGTCGAGCCATTCGCGCAGGCGGCTCTCTGCGGTGCTGCCCTGGTTCCAGGAAAGGTCGAAACGACCAAAAAACGACGTGAGTACAATGCAGTTGTTTTGTGCATTCCACGATCCGCCGTGCAGTTGCCCGATGATGCGTTTGTTTGGGTCAAACAGCGGACAACCAGAGGAGCCAGGCTGGAAGGTGCCTATCTCGGGCACGGCATTCCAGTGTGTATTGGAAGGGCTAACCCCGAAGATGCCGCCCCAGTTGATGGTCGGGGCATGTATGAGGGGGGCCTGGTTGTCTTTGGTGATTTTTTTGATGTCGCCCTGCGGATGGTGTATATAGGTGGTGTTGGCCGGTGCCGTGGCGCTGCGGGTCCAGCCGTTGAAATACAAGTTGTAATTGGAGGGTATGGGCTCTAATTTGAGCAGCATAAAATCGGTTTCAGACCGGTAAGCAACGCGCTCGCAACCCAAAATCGAGCGGGGTATGGGCTCGGAACCCGGGTTGTTGCAATTGGCCGATTCATAGTCGAAGTCAAATCGCCAAAGGTCAAAATCAGGCACCAGGCCGATGAGTTGACAGTGGTGGGCTGTGAGAAAATACGGGTCGGATGTGCTGCCCGTATTGGCAATGAGGGAGCCTGTACACCAGCCCGATCCGTTGCTGAACACCATAAGGATGCGCGCCACGCCCTTTTTTTCGGTTTGCCAGGCGGCACCGTCGGGGCAGTTGATGTTGACGTTGCAGGGCAACGAACTGCCAAAATCGAGCAGCCCGGCTACGTCATAATCGTAAGCAATATCGACGCGATTCAACAGCATTTCAGACTGGCCCCTGACGCTGGTTGGTTCAAACAACTCCAGTATGGCGTCCTGACCTTGAATGGGCCCTACCGTGCATTTACCAGCTGTGGTGGCGCTTTTCTCGGTAAAAGCGCCCAAAACCTGGTCACCTTTTGGGGTAAACACAAAAAAACGGGCACCTGCCGGTAAACTCAAGCGGTCAAACAGCAGTACCATGCCCTTGCCGTTGGGTGTGTGGAGTGCACATCGCCATACGCGACCACCCGGCACATCGGTCCACGTGCCCTGGGCATCCAACGACACAAGCGTTTGCACCGGAGCGGCAAAGCGTTGCCATTCAGGGTGCTGGCTGTCCTGTTGGCGCTCGGCGTCCAGGTTGAGTTCGGGCAATAAAAAGGGTTTGGGCGCAGGCAGGGTGAGCGAAAAGGACAAGGGTTTGCCACCTACGCTGTATTGTGCGGCCAAAGGAGCCGCAAACAACAAGAAGATAAAGGTATACCGGATGTTCATAGATGTCGGATGAGTGGGAAAAACGCCCAAACATACGGAATTAGAACGGACTCTGAATATCCGGATTGTTGATAAATGTGGTATCCGTTAAAGTGTGGAGAAACTTGACCAAAGCTTGCTTCTGGTACTTTGTCAGCCCGGCATACTGCACCGGGTTAGTACCGGGAATCGGAAAACCAATCTGGAACATAAACGGATCGACGTTGGGCCCGTATTTGTTGCCTGTAGACCCGTAATGGTCAAGCACTTCTTCGAGTGTATTGAAGCGGCCATCGTGCATGTACGGGGCAGTCAGGGCAATGTTTCGGATGGTAGGCGCTCGGAATTTTCCTTTGTCTGAAGGGTTGCCGGTGGCGAAAAACCGACCTGGGTCTTTGTAGTCGTCTACACTGGCGGCGCTGTCGAGCCCATTGTTAAAATACTGGTTTCCAGTGAGGGTGATGCCGCCGTGGCAGTGAAAACACTGCGCATCGGGCAGGTTGATGCCGATCCCCTGGGCTTCGTCAAAAAACATGAGTTTGCCGTCAATTTCTTCGTCGTCCAACGCATCTACGTCTCCCTGATATTCATAACGGTCAAATTTTGAGTTGCCACTGCTGATGAGGATGCGTTCAAACTGGGCAATTGCTTTGGCGGCCAGCTCTTTGGTGATGTCGCTCCGGTCATTGATGCCAAATGCCTTGCGGAACAGCGCCGGGTAGCTCGGGTGCGTTTTCAGTTGTTCAATCACCTGTGGCCAGGTGTGGTGCATTTCAATGGGGTCTTCTACCGGAATCAGCGCCTGGGCCTCAAGGTCTTTAACCCGACCGTCCCAGAAAAGACCGTTGGTGGCGTAAGCGATGTTGAGCAGCGACATGGCGTTGCGCGTACCGGCTATGCCGTCAATACCAGTCGACACCTTTTTATTATCAGTAAAGCTGGCCTGCGGCAAATGGCAGGACGCACAAGACATGGTGCTGTCGCGGGAGAGCATCGGATCGTAAAACAGCCGACGGCCCAACTGCACTCCGTCGGCAGTGGGCGGATTGCTTGCCGGTATGGGTACTTCGGGGAAATGCTCGGGTTTTACAATGGCATAAGGCTGCGGATTGTACGGGATGTCCTCCAGGTCGCCTGCAATAACCTCCGGAGTGGCATCCGGGCCACAGGCGAACACCAGGACAATGGCCCCCAAAAGGATCAGCAACAATACACGGTTCATAAAACTTATTTTTGTTCCGCGTTGATGGCGCGGCCGTAGTGCTCCACAATGACTTCTGCGATGCTGATGTCCACCTGGTTGTGCGATGTTTGCGGGTGTGCAGCCAAATTATAGGCGGAGCCGTCAGGCATGGTAAACATCTTTTTGAGGTCGAAGGTTACAAGCATTTCATGATCGGCGTGGTCATCAGACACTGTAATTGGAGTGTTGTACGTATACGTGCGGTACACGGGGTTGCTGCCGTAGTGGTGCACGAGAAAAAAGTCCGCGACGTTGTCTTTGTTCAAGTCGGCTTTGCCCTCCACTTTGGTAAAAATGAAACTTTTCCAGCCGCTCCAGAATTCTGTTTCCTGATACAGTGGATGGCCAACCGGGTAGCTGCTGGAGTTCTTCCCGTTGAGGCTTGGTTTTACCCCAATGCCCATGCGTAAACCGGTATAAGTACCTTGTGGGACATTCTCGAAATGGTAATGTGGAACAACTGAAAGGTCGTTTGCCGCGTCGTCCGGCGTAAAGTCCACAAACTCAATTTCGGAAAGCAGGACAGTGCTGCCATCGGCCTTCAGGAGTTCAATATCAGAAAGGAAGGTATGAAAACGCGTAAATTGGAGGTCATACCCGTCAAATGGGTAGTTTTTGTTTTTTTCCAGAGGCGCACCATCGTATAAGGCCTGGAAATTGACGCCCATTTCAGCCTGGGTGTTTGTAGTATCGTCGTCGCTTTCACAAGCAGCGACAAATGCGAAGAGGGTGAGCAGCAACAGCAGCTTTTTCATAATTTTAACGTGTTGACTTTTATTCAAAGGTACGGTTTTGTGGGATCCAAATGTGGCAAATAGACATCGCCCATGCACAGACATCCACACTAAGGAATAACGCTGAATGCCTTGGTAAAGTTGGACGCGATGCCCGCCCGAATCACATTTATGTCTGGATTTGACAAATCAACGCCCTCGAATAACCGCACGTAGTCAATGCGCAGGGTTATCCTGAAATCGTACCCCGTTTCATGGGAAAAGGTGTTGGTAGAGAGCACAAACAAATCACCCAACTCGCTGCGCGCAAAGCGCAGGGTATCCGGCGGGGTAGACAGCGAAGTGTCGCGATCCAGCACCAGCAACATTGGCACAAACCCGTCTTGCGGGTTTAACCACAGGCTGTCGCCCTGGGTTCTCAGTGGATGGCCGCTTGGAGTCAGGGTCGGAATAATCCGGTTGGCGTCTGTGGCCAGGCCAAGCCGAAATTGCACTTGATCAAAAGCGCCGACGGTTGGGAATGTACCCACCGGAACATCAACCGTGGTGCGGCGCACCAGCACAAAGTCGTCTGTAAAGATTTGCCTGAGGGTGTCGGTTGCGCCTGCGGCAAACACGTCGAAAGCTTGTTGGTCCGTTATGGTGTAGGCTGTGCCTTTCTGTTGCAACTGGAAACCGGACAGGTAAAAAGCGGCATCATACAGCCGAAATACGCGTCCTTCGGGTGTTCGATACACCGAATCGCGCTGCCAGACGAGGGAGTCCATCCGGTGTTGCACGGAAAAACGCAAGACGGGGTAAATGCAGCAACAATGGTCGTCGGCCGATGCGTTGAAGTTGATGGCCTCAATGTCCAGGCACCCTTCTTCGGGCTCGTAGCAGGATGACATGCAACAAAGGAAGGCCATAAAAACGGCAAGTCTCATACGCAGGAACGAAGTCAAGTCTCTGTTTATTTGATGTGTGGTTATCGGGGTTGTGCATGGGGCGACATGAATCGGGCGACCACAAGGGTGGGGCGACCACAAGAATCGGGCGACCACAAGGGTGGGGCGACCACAAGGGTGGGGCGACCACAAGAATCGGGCGACCACAAGGGTGGGGCGACCACAAGAATCGGGCGACCACAAGGGTGGGGCGACCACAAGAATCGGGCGACCACAAGAATCGGGCGACCACAAGGGTGGGGCGACCACAAGGGTGGGGCGACCACAAGAATCGGGCGACCACAAGAATCGGGCGACCACAAGGGTCGCCCCTACGACACGTTTGTGAATACACAATACCAAATCCATCCGTTGTTTTCGTAGGGGCGACCCTTGTGGTCGCCCCTCGTGTGGTCGCCCCTCGTGTGGTCGCCCCTCGTGTGGTCGCCCCTCGTGTGGTCGCCCCTCGTGTGGTCGCCCCTCGTGTGGTCGCCCCTCGTGTGGTCGCCCCTCGTGTGGTCGCCCCCCTTACGGTCGCCCCCCTTACGGTCGCCCCCACCAATCCTCAACCACCAATCATCAATTTTTTCACCACGGATTGATCCCCAAGTACAAATCGTACAAAATAAAGGCCCTTTGGTTCACCACGGAGGTCTACGGTTGATCGTCCGCGGCCCCCGACGTGTTGTCCTTGTACCTCCCGAATCACCCGTCCGGTGGCGTCAAAAACAACGATGTTCAGTTCGCCCTGCAATTGGGCGTCCCAGTCCAGCCAAAGCAAACCAGTAGTGGGATTGGGGTTGAGGCTCAATGCCAGGGTGTGGTCTGAAAGTGTTGGGGCGTCAACAATAATTTTGTACGGCGGCAGGTAAATGTCGTCCACCCAGGCGCGGTCCAGGCCGTCGGTGTAGAACTGGTCTTTTTCATAAGTCCAGGTAAATGTATGAATGCCTGTGGAAACAGGGTAGCTGACGCTTTCCCAGGGTTGGTCGCCGCTCCAGGCGTCCTGTTGAATGCCGTCGATGAAAAACCGCAGGAAGTCCCAGTCCTTTTCGCTGCTTACGCGGCGGCTGAAGCCGACGTTGCCAGATTCCGCCACGTCTAAGGTAAGCCGCATGGTAGAAGTTTCTGCATCCTCAATGGTTCCCGAGTGCGCACCGTATGTGCCGAGGTACACATCGGCGGTGGTGATCACCCAGGGCTTTTCACCTTCCATTACCCAGGGGAAGTAGGTAAAGTTGGCTGTTTCAAAATCTTCCACAATCGGGTTGACCAATATCGGATTTAGGATTTCGGATACACCATAAGCTGCGGCTGTGGTACTGTACGTAAATGCAACCTGTGCATATATCGGTGCATCAGAGGCTATTGTAATGGGAAATTCGACCTCCTTTTCCGCGCCAGGAGCAAAGGTTCCCAAGTCAATCGCAGGGCCAACGGCAACCCAGGGTGAGTTGTCGGCCAGCAGCCCCATGGCGAGCGGACTTTCTGCCCCGCCGATGTTTTGGGTGCGTACCAGCAGGGTGGCTTGCTCGTCGTTTTCCAGGCGCCCGTTGTTGTTGCCACCGGGCGCATGATCGCGTATTTCGAAGGACGTGATCACAAATGCTGGTGCCAGCAAGGTCAGGTTGATGGTAGAAGTCAGGGTGAACGTATCACTGAAGGTGGTGGTGAGGATCAGTTCAACCACCGTTCCGTTGGGTACATTGTCTGCGACGAGGATTTCAAAGGGCCCCTTTACCAGCATGGTGCTGTCAGGTAGCAAGTCGCCCAGGTCTTCTGTGGCGTCGGTAATGCCCACCCAGGTGCTGTTGGTGCTCAGGGCGATGCGGGTGGCAGTAGCGGTACTGAAACCAACGTTGGCTATGTCTAAGTCAAGTTTGAAGGTTTCGCCAAAGTCGGCCTGCTGGTTGTTGTTGGCTGCGCTGTCGTCTATGCGGAAAGCTTTGCGCACTACAAAGGGGCCAGAAGCTGGCGATACCAACACATTGCCCTGATAAGGAATGTAATTGAACTGGGATACGGTAACGGTTATTTCACCTACATTGTCTAAAGGTGTAAATGTCAGGTCGGCGTAGCCATTTGAAATGCGTCCTGTCGCCAGGGTTTGCCCTTTCCAGTAAAGGCTTACGAGTGCGCCCTCAACGGGGCAGTTAACGACAAAGCTGCTTGATCCCACATTCAAAGCGGGGAGGTGGGTAGCGATCAGGGATTGTGGCAGGCGCGTTCGGGGTACAGTGGTTGGGTCGGCAAACGGGTTCCAAAAGTCCGCCATGACTTCTCCGTCGGCCTGATACGCTGCGATCATAAGGGTGTTGCCGTACAGGGCCATGCCACCGATGCTGGGCGACAGGTTGATGCCGTCGGCGTCCACCAGGTATTGGTTCATCCCGTCTTGTCCTTCCATGGGTGGTGCCCAGCTTTGGAAATCGCTGGAGAAAAAACCGGCGATGCCTCCCCAGGGTTCGCCGGTGGCCGGGTCGCCAGCCCGCTGCCAGGCCTCACCCAGGCAATCGCCAGCGCCGTTGTCCGTAAAGTCACCAGTGCAACAAGCCACCGCAATCAGGATGGGAAAACGCCCGGCATTGCGCATGTTGGATACCGCGTCGGTGTTGAAGTTGCCGCTGGCCAGGCCCTGCTCCCAGCCGTGACCGGTGTAGTTGTACAGGCAGGCACCTCGGGTATTCATCAGTTCAACGATGGGGGTGTTGGTGGGGTCTCCATCGGCATCGGCGGAAGGATGACCCGGGGTAGGGGAGATGTTGCTGTGGCTGCCGTCGTAAAACTCCCAGTATTCTTCAAAACCATCGGTCAGGTGTTTGGCTTTCCACTCGTTGCTCTGTTCGTAATCGGCCTGGTTGTCGTCGCCAATGCCCTGGCCTTCATTAGAGCAGGAGGCCAGGCCGGTGGCGCACCAGTTGGCTGTGGAGTCCACAACGGGTTGTTGTTCATACGCCAAAATGCGGTTGACCATGATGGCCAACTGGGCGGTATTGGCGGCATGCAGGCGACCGGTAAAAATTTCCTGCAGGTGATCGTTTCCGCTGATGTATCCGAAGCAGTTGTCGCAGGCATACAGCGTGCCTCCGCTCTCGCGCATGAGCGGTTCAATGGCCTCGTTGTCGCCCACAAGCAACAGGTACTGTATGCCGTGTTGGGCGTAATAGTCGGCAACAAACCGGGATACCTGATCGGCGTCGGAAGAACCGATTTGTGACAGCGGTACGAAAGTAGTGTGAATGCCCAATTGGCGTTTCCAGGCCAAAAGTGGTTCCAGGCCAGCCTCATACGCGTCGGGGGCAATCACCAGCATTTTTTCCGGCTCTTCGGCGCCTTTGGAAGCTGCGGAGGCGCGGTAATTCAAAAAGCTTTTTTGGAACACGTCGTCAAATACCCGGCCATTGAGGTGCGGCAGGTGAGCTGTGATCTCGTTTTCACCCTGTCCTCCCGTAGCATATATACGCAGGGTGAAGTGGTCGTAAACACGGAGGGTTTGCTGTTGAGGATTGTACTGAAGGGGCTGCAACCACAAGGCTTGCCCGCGCACGTCGCGCTGGATAAACGGCGTCTTCAATTCAGCCAACGCGCCGGGGTAAAAAGCGTCTTGTTGGTATACCGCGCCTTTCACATAAGGAAGGCCGCTGGGGTCTACGGTACGTTTCAGGTTTCCTTTGGATGGTGCTACCGCAACGTGGCTGAACTCGGTATAGGCACTTTCGAGTACTTCGACGGCCATGTTGCCTGTAGCGGGGATATGGAGCAATCGTGCAATTTTGGGCAGGTCGGGCGCTCCCTTAACCAACAACGGGGTGCCGCCATCCACTTGGAGTGTAATTGTCGCACCATCGGGTGTTTGTACTGTGGACTGCAAAAAACCGCGTACGGTTACTTCTACCACGATTTCGTCGTAGGTGTCGGACAACACTTTTACTTCGGTTTGGCTCGACGTTTGCGCCAGCAGGGCGCTTAAGGAAATGCAGGAAATCAGGAACGCGATGAGATTTTTCATCCGGAAACCAGTTTTTTTAGTGGACAATTATAAAGGGGGTGCGGTGTGGAGGTGCTACAAGGGTGTATGCGCCAGCGGGCCAGGCGGAAACGTCTATTTGCAATGCCGCCCCGGGAACAAGGGTGGTTTGCAGGCGCGTATTTCCCAATGGATCGAGGAACTGAAAACGTTTGGCTCGGTCATCGTCGTTTTGGATAGACAAAAAATGATTGGCCGGATTGGGGGAAACTTTGAGGTTCGTTGTTTTATCGGCGGTGTGCACAGACGTAACGCCCGGGGTGTGCAGACTGAAATACACGTCCTGGTACTCGCTTTGGTTGGCAGCGTTGTATATCCGGAACCAATACCAGGCACTCCCGGGCCAAACGCCCGGCTGCACAATGAGTTTCAAGTAGGGTTGAATGCCGGGAGGAGCGGGCTTCATATAGGCCGATGGCGGCACGCCGATGTAGCATTCGCCATAGTCGCACAAATCGACATTCCAGCCACTCGGAATGCTTTCTTCCATGCGCCTCCAACGGAGTTGCAATAAGTCGTTGGTGAGGTTTTCAAAGTACAAATAAACTTCATTTGCCAGTTCAAGACCAATTTCTGCCTGCACCGTTTGTTCAGGTGTAGGGCTAAACGTTTGTCCGTTTGCGTAGGAGCACATCAAAAACAGGCAAAAACAGGGTAAAAACAGGCGCATAGCTTTAAAAATAGGGAGAAAAGGTAATTGCAGTCGACTTTGTTAGGCAAAATACGGTCTTTTGCTCGAAAAAAAAGGATAAAAAAAAGCTGTTGCAGCAGGGGGATTGTCCTGCTGCAACGGCACGGCGTATTAATGTGTTCATAAAGGGTTAACGTTCACACGGCCACGGGTGCGCTGATGGCTGGCCAGGGATTGTAGTGTTCCAGCTTAAAATCGTCGTATTGGAAAGCAAACAGGTCTTGCACGTCGGCATTGATGCGCAACACGGGCAGCGGGCGCGGCTCGCGGGAGAGTTGGAGGTGCACTTGCTCCATGTGGTTGTTGTAGATGTGTACGTCGCCGAAGGTGTGCACAAAATCGCCCGCTTGCAAGCCGGTCACCTGGGCGATCATGAGCGTCAGCAAGGCGTAGGAGGCGATGTTAAACGGTACGCCGAGGAACACATCGGCGCTGCGTTGGTACAATTGACAAGAGAGGCGGCCGTCAGATACATAAAACTGAAACAGGCAGTGGCAGGGGGCGAGGGCCATGTCGGGCAGGTCGGCCACATTCCAGGCGCTCACCACCATGCGGCGGCTGTCGGGGTTGGTTTTGAGGGTGTGGAGGAGGTCACTGATTTGGTCTACCGTGCGGCCATCGGCACCTGCCCAGGAGCGCCATTGTTTGCCATACACGGGGCCAAGGTCGCCGTCTGGACGCGCCCACTCATTCCAGATGCTCACGCCATTGTCTTTCAGGTATTGCACGTTTGTATCGCCTTTGAGGAACCAGAGCAGCTCGTAGATGATGCTTTTGAGGTGTACTTTTTTGGTGGTAACGAGCGGGAAGCCGTCTTGCAGGTCAAACCGCATCTGGTAACCAAACACGCTGCGGGTGCCTGTGCCGGTGCGGTCAGGTTTGTCGGTTCCGGTGTCGAGGATGTGGCGGAGGAGGTCGTGGTAGGCTTGCATGTGAGTCGGGTGGATCGGTTTGAGGAACAAAGATAAAGGAGTTTGGTGTGTGCCGAAACCCAATGGCGCGGGCTGGCAAATGTGTGCTAAAATTATTAATTTTTTTAAAAAAGTTTAACTAATTTTGCGTTTCAATTTTAATTTAGTAAACCTTTTTTTATATGTTTTATGAAAGAACAGTGCTGCCGGATCTAATCGGGCACTTAACCACCAAACAGGTCACGGTGCTGACTGGAATGAGGCGCACCGGTAAAACCACGCTGCTGAAGCACTTAATGGAACTTTCCGATATTCGTCAGAAGTTGTTTTTTGACTTGGAGCGTATTGATTTCAGGGAATTGTTTTCCGAAAAAAACTACGAGGCCATCGTGTATGCACTTGGACAGCAGGGCATTCGGTTCAATGAAAAAGTACTCATTGGCATTGATGAAATCCAATTGGCACCGAACCTACCCAGTGTGATCAAATACCTGTATGATACTTACGACATCAAGTTTATCCTTACCGGATCCAGTTCGTATTACCTGAAAAACAGGTTTGAAGAGACCATGGCTGGCAGGAAAAAGATTTTCGAAATTTATCCGCTCCGTTTTGGAGAAATGCTGACTTTCCAGGGTGTTGCACATCATGTGCACTCAGACACTTTTGCAGACACCCCTTTCGTCATGTCCGAATACAACCGTTTGAAACACCATTACAATGAGTACATAGATTACGGCGGGTTTCCAGAGGTGGTGCTTACCAACGACATCCGGAGCAAGCGCGATCTGATAGGCGACATTCTCAGTTCTTACATGAACTACGACATTGCTTCATTTACGGATTTTAAAAAAAGCGAAGAAGCGTATAACCTTATTAAGCTTTTGGCGGCGCGCACCGGCTCCAGGGTGGAAATAGCAAAATTGAGTTCGTTGACCCGTTTGTCTCGAAATGCAGTTGAAAATTATCTGGCCTTGTTCGAACAATCTTACCTGATCAAAACCATACCGGTTACATCCAACAGCCCTGAAAGGGAAATTGTCAAAGCACGCAAATTATATTTCCTGGACAATGGCATTGCCGCATTTGCCGCCGGCCTCGGAAGCGGGGCCAAATTTGAGAATGCTGTATTCAATCAGTTGCGCCCTTACGGGGAATTGTCCTACTACGCCCTCAAAACGGGCAATGAAATTGATTTTGTGCTGGACAAGGAAGCAGCATTCGAAGCGAAAGAAACCGGCTCGGAGTCCGATTTGAAAAACACTCGTGCGCTGGCACGGAATATCGACGTCCTGCGGGGTTATGTGGTTGGTCGGTATCCAACACATGTGTTTGAGGGATTTATTTGGGGTGGAAATATCCGTTGACGACACGGGTGTGCAACTTTATTGCAGTTGTTGCCGTTTCTTTGCACTTATTCGGCGGCTGAAGTCGCGCCACTGCACTATGTGCATTTATTCGGCGACTGAAGTCGCGCCACTGCACTATGCGCATTTATTCGGCGACTGAAGTCGCCGCCACTGAACTATGCAATTCGTATTCCCTGCTTTTCTGACGGCCCTGTTGGCCCTGGCCATTCCGGTTGTCATTCACCTGTTTTACTTCCGCCGCTTCAAAAAGGTGTATTTCACCAATGTGCGGTTCCTGAAGGAGGTCAAAGAAGAGACCAGCAACCGCCGCCGCCTGCGCAATTTGCTGGTGCTGGCTATGCGTTGTTTGGCGCTTTCGCTTTTGGTGTTGGCTTTTGCACAGCCGTTTTTGCCCAAGTCAGACACCGTTAAACAGGGTGAGCGTGCGGTGAGCATTTTCATCGACAACTCGTTCAGCATGGGTGCCCTGTCGGAACAATCGCCGCTCATCGAATTAGCCAAACAACGTGCGCGCGACATCGTAAGCGCCCACGGGCCCGCCGACCGTTTCCAGATCATCACCAACGAACTTGAAGGCCGAGACCAACGGCTCATCAGTCAGGACGATGCCCTTACCCGCATCGAAGAGGTACGCAGCGGACCCGCAACCCGGCAGTTGTCGAAGGTGCTCACCCGCCAGCAACAAGCCTTGGCTACGGGCACGTCTGAAAACCAAAAGGCGTACCTGATCTCCGATTTTCAAAAAAATGTGAGCGATCTGGAGTTGTTCAAAGACTCGCTCCTGGCCGTTGACCTGGTGCCCATGCGGGCCGTGCAGGAGAGCAACATCAGCATAGACAGCGCCTGGTTTGAGAGTCCGGTACAGGTGCTCAATCAGCCCGCCCGCCTTATGGTGCGCATCAGCAACCGCGGCACCGAAGCGGCCGACGAAGTGCGGCTGTCGTTTTGGCACGACGGACAACTGAAGCCCGTCGGTGCTTTGTCGGTGCCTGCTGGCGCTCAAAAAGTGGACACTGTGCATTTCAACATCCTGCATCCGGGATGGCACCAGGCTCGATTGAGTATCACGGATTTTCCCGTGCAATTTGATGATGATTACTACATCAATTTCCAGGTGGCCGAACGCATTGAAGTGTTGAGCATCAACGCTGCTGCGGCCAATCCGTACCTGAACCGGGCTTTCGCCGGTGCCGGTTTTTTCCGGTTGGAAAATACCGATGTGCGCGCGCTGGACTATTCGCAGTTCAACCGCTATCAACTCATTTTGCTGAACGAACTGACCACCATTTCTACAGGTTTATCGCAGGAACTGCAGCAGTTTGTGCGAAATGGCGGCAATGTACTGGTGTTTCCGGCCAGACAAGCCGATCTGAACAGCTACAATGCTTTTTTTCAGGCCTTTGGGGCAGCTCCACTCGGCGGATTTGAATCGACGCCCCGGGAAGGCGCTCAGCTCAACACCGAATCATTTGTGTTCAATGATGTTTACCTGAACAAAAGCGCCAACCTGCGCCTGCCAAAAACACAAGGCAATTTCAAGCTGCCGCCCAACCGAGGCGAATACCTGATTAGCTACCGCGACGGCGCTGCTCAATTGGCCGGGTATGCCTTGGGAGAAGGCGATTTATTTGTATTTGCGGCACCGTTAGATGAGCAGGTGAACGATCTGGTGCGCAACGGTGAGGTATTTGTCCCCATGTTGTTTCGCATGGCAGTGGCTGGACTTAAGTCGCAACAAGTGGCGCACACCATTGGCACCGACGAAGTGCTGGAGGCCTCCCATACGGTGTCGGCCGCTGGCGAAATGGTGTATCGTCTACAGTTGTTAAAGAACGACAAACAGCCGGAAGGCGCGGAGTTTATCCCGGAACAGCGCATTTTAGGCAACCGGGTGTTGCTTACTCCTGGGAGTGCTGTGCGGGATGCAGGTTGGTACGGACTGTTTTTGCGGCAAGACTCCACCCTCTCCCAATATGCATTCAACTATGACCGGCGCGAGAGCGAGTTGACTTTTCGCAGTACGGAAGAATTGAAAGCCCTGGGAAGACCCAACTGGAATGTGTTGGACGGCGGTGCCCGAACCAATTTTGCGCAAGTGGTCGACGAGCAAAACCAGGGCATTGTGCTTTGGCGCTGGTGCCTCGTATTTGCGCTGTTGTTTCTGGCGCTGGAGGGGTTGTTCCTCCGTTTGTGGAAGGTTTAGTTGACCACCGCCAGGCGCAGTACGATGCGGCCAAGCTCGTTGACCAAAGTGACGGTATACAGGCCGCTTTCCAATTGTGTGATGGGAATATCAATGGCATTTTCGCCATTCAGGATGCGCATTTGTTGTTGGTAGCAAAGTCTTCCGGCAGCGTCGTGTAGGGTAAGTTGGGCCTCCATCGATTCATCGCTGTCTACCCGCAATTGGGCTGTGGAGCCGCCGGATGCCGGGTTGGGCACCAATTGTGCTACAGCGTGGCGCTCCAGCTCATTGGTTGCGGTCAGGTTTTTAGTCCGGAAAATACCTCTTTGAGGAGTCAGGATTGGGTCGCACAAAGACCAGTCGCTGTAAGCACGAACCCGCCAGTACACCAGCCGGTTGGTTGGAATAAACGCGTTGACGGCAATGGAGGTATTGTTGGTAACGCCTTGGAAAATGTTTATGCCAAAATTAGGAAAAATAGAGGCTTCTACAGCGTAATATTGAGCGTTGGGAATGGGGGCCCATTTCAGATCAATGTCATCAAATTGTACCGCCGCTGAATCAATGGGTGCAATCAATTGCACGATGGTGTCTTCCGGAATACCGGGTTGTGCCTGAAAAACCTGCAAATAATCGGCGTGCTCAAAGGTCAGGTTGGCCCGCATGGCCGCAATTTGCTCGTTTGAGAAGAGGTCCATGCACTGGTCGCTGGCATAGCTCATAATGAGGCGGCCATTGGATCGAAACGGCTTGTCGTTTGGATCATGTTGAATGACTTCGCTTTGGCTGTTGCTCAGGCAAGACCAGCGATAGCTTAGGTAGTCGGGCCTCGTGTCGCAAAAGCGATCTGCCGCAAATGCACAGTTAGAGCTGTCTATTTTCTCTACAGGAACCCCACCGATGGTAGCAGGGGCCGGTTCGTTGAAGTCGGGAACCGTATTTTCCCAGCCATAAAAGGTGTGCGGAAGCGAAAAATGATGCCCCGCTTCGTGGGCCCAGGTGGTGTTTTCAGCGCCGGAGCAAGATTTGTTGAGCACAATGGCGTCAAGCCAGGAGTAACCACAGTTGCCAGCCGGGTCTTGCACAATGAAACAATTTAGCCGTCCATCAATGCGGTTAGACGTGATCATTTCCTGGCCACCACTCCAGGTGTGCTCGAACCAGTCGCTGTTGTTGAGGTATCGTACACCATCGCCCGGGTACAGGTAAAATTGTATCCGAACCTGTTCGAAATTGCGGTTCATCGCACAAACTGCGCGGAGTGCCATGTCTAACGGGAAATATCCGCCGCCATCGTCATTGCCCACAATATACAGGGTCAACGGCACGTACAACACGGTTGTATCGGCACCGCGCTCGGAAACAAACTGATTTTTATGGTCGTGGTACCATTCAAGCCAGGGCGACATGCCCGTGTAACCACATCCGTCCTTCAGGGGCGTTTCCTGGGCCCTGAGCACGTTGCTTCCAGCCAATAAGCAGGCAATAAAAACGGTCATCAAAAAAGTACGCAGCACGAATAGCTTGGCCATATTTGGTAGAGCAGACTGGATGTAAACAGAAGATTGGCACCACAAGCGGGTGAAAAAAAACCGATGTCGGCCTTGTCGCACAAAGATAGCGTTCGATGCGCAAAAGACATTGGACAATAATGCCGACTTGTCTTAAACTTACATTAAATTAAGGCATATTTTGACGCACGAAGGAAAACGTACGGGTGTCTGTCGGACTTTGCACCGTTAACCGGTACACGCCGGGCGTGTTGGCGGCTTCTGGCAAATCAATGCGCAGGGTGCCTTGAGGGGCGTCGGTACGTTGTTGCCAAATGAGGCGGCCCAGAGCATCAAAAGCGCTCAATTGAACGGTCGAAACGGCGCGTTGTTCGTCGAATTCAAGCCACAGGGGTGCTCCGGCTTCCAGCAGGGTAGGGTATAGCCGGAGTGCACCGCCGCCTGGTTCAGTGGTCGAGACGGCCAGGACGGTTTTGAATGAACCCGAAGCCGTGAACGCAGCACATCCGTCAACGGTATTAAACGGTTTTACCCGCCAGTAATACGTTTGGTTGGGGGTGAGTTGCGGAAAGGTGAACGTGGTGTCGCGGGTAGCCTCGTTGAGTTCAATAAAAAAGTAGTTGGCAAAGCGCGATGCTTGCACCACGTATCCTGAAGCACCTGGGAGGCTGCTCCACCGCAATTGACTGCCCTGATTGGGCGTAATTTGGCCGTTCAAGGGCGAAAGGAGTGTGGGTAATCCGGTGATGGGGAGTTCGGGTCGTGCGGGTGCCAACACTTGCGGAACCACGTTCAGCAACCGGTCGCGCACGATGGCGATTTGCTGGTCGGAGAAACGGTTCTGGCAGGCATCATTGGCGTAAGACATGAACAGCGTGCCGTCGGAATAGAATTCATTGCCCGCCGGGTCTTTTTGTTTGACGGTGCTGTTGCCCTGGGCGTCGCACTGCCAGCGGGTGGCCAAGTAGTCCGGGTCGGTGTCGCACACATAATCGGCTGCGATAGTGCAGTTGCTGCCGTCTAAGAACTCTACCAATGCGGTATCCAAAGGCGCATTCACGGAATCGGGTGATGCGTGGAAGTGCGTGTAGTCATAGTAGACTTCCGTCGGTGTGGGATTGTTGAAATTGTATGGATTGCCCTCCCAGCCCCTGAACGGATGCGGCAAACCATACTGATGGCCCATTTCGTGCGCCCAGGTGTGGTCGTTTTTGCCCGAGCATCCAAAAGCCATGGCTACACTGGCATAGGGCAGGTTATAGCCGCAATTGCCTGCCGGGTCGCTTACAAAATAGCAGTTGGTGGCATCCGGTACATCGTTGGCAAACATCATGTCGCGTCCATAGGAAATGGTATCGTGGCTCCACCACGCGGTGGAATCAATGAGGTTCCAGTCGTATTTAAAGTAAAACTGGATGCCCGCCTTGGCGTAGTCGGCATTGAGGCCACAAAAAGCATCAAGTAGCCTTTCTGCAGCAAAGCGGCTTGTGCCATCGTCTTTGGCCAGCAAATGTATTTGAAGACCTACCCATAAGGTGTCGCTCACATTGGGTTTGGCAGAGCCGTTGGCCGCCAGGTATTCAATGGTGCGCAGGTGCATCTCTGCGGAAGTGCCACAAGGAAAGAGTGCTGCCTTGGTGGGTTCTTGCGCAAACAAAGCGCCACTCATCACCACGCCTAAAAAAAGTAATGTATGTTTCATAAAATTGATTTAAAATCCACTCAAAACTCAAAACTCAAAACTCAAAACTCAAAACTCAAAACTCAAAACTCAAAACTCAACCCCTCAACCCCTCAACCCTCTCTTCGCCTGCTCCCTGTGCCGTTCAAAGTGCGTTTGAAAAAAGCTGATGAGATCCACCCAGCCCATGCGGCCCGCGCGGGGGTGCTTGAACACGGCCTTATCGCTCAATTCATCCGGGAGATTTTCCAGAAAATTTTTCCAGTCTTGCCGTACAACCCGCCAGCGATCGGCGGTTTCGGCCAACGTGCTGGGGTGGGGGAGGGCTTCACCCGATACCAGGGGCGGGGCTTTAAACGCAAAAGGCAGGCGGAGGTAAAGTTGCAACAGGACGCTGCGGAATTTGTTTTTTAAGCCTACCTTTTCCGGATTGGGGTCGTGGTGCAGCTTTTTTTGAGCGTATTTCAGCCCCAGTTCTTCCACGGCGATGAGGTGGTGCATGCACTGGAGGGGCGTCCATCCTCCATTTGAGGGCACCCTGTTGAGGTCTTCATTGGAGTAAGCCTCCAGCATAGCCATAAAAGCTTCTACTTTTTGGTCGTATGCATCCAAATGATCCAGTGTTTTCTTTTTCATCCCGAAATGTTGAGTGTTTTCCCTGTAGTTGAACCCAATTTTCGACAAATGTCCGGTATTGTATCCGAACAAAAAAGATTTTGCTCAATTTTGCCCGTATGCGACTTTGTGTATTTCTCTACATGACCCTCTGGTGCGCTCCCCCTCAATATGTGGAGGTGAAGGCCAGTGCGGGTGATGATGTGCCGACTGTTCTTGAGCGATATGGCTTAGACCGTTATTCATGCAACATCGACCGGTTTTTCCAAATCAATGGCCTTCAGGAAGACTACCGAATGACGAGCGGCAAAACCTATAAACTGCCGGTAGAGGTGGTGCCCTATAATGGCAAAAGCATCCGCAGTTCTTTGGACATCGATGACTGGCAAGCTGCCATACGGATTCAGGACTACAACGATTTTGCAGTTGAAAAAGGGTTGCGCAACGACGATTTCAGGCAAAGCAAGGTGCTCTGGGTGCCCTGGCATGCGCAACATTGTCCGGCCGAAGGTGAAAATGCCGCAGCTGAAAAGCTAACGGTTACAGCCGACACTGAACCGGCTGCTTCGGGCAAGTATGGCTCGCGCCAGTTTCCGCTGTTTGGCAAAAAATACGCCAATACCCCGATTGTAAGCCAGCATTTCAAAAACCAGGTATTCTACATCGTCAGCGGTCATGGCGGCCCCGATGTGGGAGCCCAGGGCAGCCGTGCCGGCCACGAACTTTGCGAAGACGAATATGCCTACGATGTAGCCCTTCGCCTCGTGCGCCTGCTGGTGAGCCACGGCGCTACAGCGTATATGATTGTGCGAGACCCCAACGACGGCATACGCGATGAGGATTACCTCAAGTTAGACAAGGATGAACAGGTTTGGGGCGACCTGCCTATTCCGCTCGACCAAAAGCAACGCCTCCAGCAACGTTGCGACATCATCAACAGCCTAACCGAAAAACACAACAAAACCGGCGTCAAAAGCCAGACTTTCGTAGAAATTCACGTGGATTCCCGCACGCGAAACCAGCGAACCGATGTCTTTTTTTACTACCGGTCTGGCAGTGAACCCAGCAAAGCACTCGCCTTGCGCATGCATCAAACGTTTCTTCAAAAATACCTCAAACTGCGCTCCGGCAAAAGCTACAACGGCACCGTGAGTGCCCGCGATTTGTTTATGCTGCGCAATACCAACGTTCCTAAAGCAGTGTACATTGAATTGGGCAACATCCGCAATGAATATGACCAGCAACGGATCGTGATGCGCAACAACCGGCAGGCCTTGGCCAATTGGATGATGGAAGGACTTTGGTGAATACGGAATTTTGGAATGCGGAATGCGGAATTTGCACATTCCCTCTGTTTTTTTGCTAAATTATTGGGAATGATGCATAAAACCCGAAGGGATGAGAAAATTCCGCATTCCGCATTCCGCATTCCACTAATTCCTTACAAACGATCCCTGATACAGGCCGTCGGCGGATTGGATGGACAGGATATAGAAACCGGGAAGGAGGTTTGAAACGGGAATGATTTGGTTATTTTGCACATCACGGCTTAGCACAGATTGGCCGGTAGCATTGTACACCACCATACGGGCCGAAGATTCATCCAGGCCTTCCACGCGTATCCAATCGGTTGCCGGGTTGGGTGAAAGAGTGAGCGGACGGGCTTGAGGCGCACTTACGTTGACCTGCAGGCAAGCGGTCAGCACTTCGTTGAGGCTGTTGCAACCGGTTTTGTTGTTGTTGATGGTGGCAGACTGGCCGGGCGATTTTACGTGTTTGCAGATGCCGGGGTTTGCGCAGTTTCCCAAAGCAGGGTTGGTGGTCACCAACAGATCACCTAAAGTTTGCAACGTGCCAAAGCCATTGAGGTCGCTCAACAGGGTGTTTTGGAATACATTGAGGGAGCCTGAGATGGTGTTGAGTTTGTTCATGCCAGCCGATGTGGCTAATTTGGGGTTGTTGGCCAGCGTCATGGAGCCGCCCACAATGGTAAGGTTGCCCAAGCCGCTGATGCTGCTTAGTAGGGCGTTGTTGTCAATGCTGAAATCGTTGGTAATGGTCACTAAGGAGGAAAGGCCATTCAGGTTGGCCAACTTGGCATTGGTTACAATGTCTACGTTGTTGCCTACACCTGCAAGGTTTTGCAACCCATTGAGCGACGTCAGCATGTTGTTGTTTTGTATGCTGAGGTTGCCGAGGACGAACGTCAGGTTGCTCAGGGCATTCAGGTTGTTTATGGCATCGCCACTTTGGATCAGCACGGTACCTTGAATGATGGTACAGGCAGGGTATTGAACAGGGAAGTTGTCTACCTGTGCCTGCGTGGTCAATGTAAGGTTAAACGGACACTGGGCCTTGGCAGCTGTTGCACACAAAAAGGCAAAAGCGATTAGGGTAAAGGTTTTGTTCATGTTTTTTTAGGGCAATATTACTGATTTTTCCAGTAGCCAATCAGGTTTTATCCCATTTTCTGAGCTGGTTCAGCACGGCCGCAAAATCTTTGGGCAATTCGCTGCGGAATTCCAGGCGCTCTTCCGTCACGGGGTGATCCAGCCGTAGTCTGGAGGAGTGCAGGCTGCTGCGCGCCATGAGCGGTTTTTCTTCTTCGTCGGTAAACTTGCCTGATTTGTACTTTTTGCCTTTAATTTCCGACAAAAAGAAGGCCTCCCGACGCCCGTATACGGCATCCACGGCCAGTGGATAGCCTATGTGTTGCAAATGCACACGGATTTGATGCGTACGACCGGTTTTGATCAGTGTTTCGACCAGGGTGAAATGGGCAAAATGTTCCAGTGCCCTGTAAAAAGTGAGCGAGGGTTTGCCCCAAGAGGCTACCACCATTTTGCCCGGTATGGTCGGGTGTTCGCCAATGGGTTTGTTTATTTCGCCCTCTTCATGGTGCAGCACGCCATCTACCAAGGCGTGGTAAAACTTGTCGGTGCTGTGGTGTTCAAATTGCATAGACAAATGGCGGTGCGCGGCCTCGTTGCGGGCAAAGCACAGGATGCCGCTGGTCTCCCGGTCCAGCCGGTGTACCACAAACACTTTGCCGTATCGTTTTTCCAACTCGGCTTGCAGGCTCTCCTTGTTGCCAAATCGATCGGGGATGGTCAATAAGCCGGAGGGCTTATTAACGACAAGCAGGTGTTCGTCTTCGTAAAAAATAGTCAAAATAAATGGGGGGTAAATGGTTAAACAGGTGGATTAAAGGTCGTTGTACCGCATGATGCGCCTGGCATAATGGGCAAATACGATGCTGCCTTTATATATGCCGCGCCGTTCTTCGGGGCCGATGCGGTGTTTTTCAATGACCGTTTTGGCCGTCCGGCGCTTTTCAAGGGTTTTAGACCATTGTGCATAAAATGAAAAATGGGCTTGCAGGATGGAGCGAATGGCCGTGAACTGGCCTTTGGCGAGGAAGCGCGCGGCGGCCAGTCCGTCGAGCAGCAACCGTGCAGGAATAAGCCACATCAGTTTTTCCCAGGGTTCGTTTTTTAGCAGTGAAAAAAGGCTGTTGCGAAAGTTGAGGTACACCTTGCGCGGGCTTTCGTACGCGAGGGTGCCACCGCCGAGGTGGTATACGACCGACTGTGGAAAGCACCACACGCTGTATCCGGCGCGTTGCAGGCGCCAGCAAAGGTCTATTTCTTCGTTGTGGGCAAAGTAATCGCTATCAAAACCGCCAAAGGCATGATACAGTTCGGCGCGGATAAAAAATGCGGCTCCGGCGGCCCAAAAGCAGCGCTGCGGGGTATCGTATTGGCCCTGATCGGTTTCGCGCTGGTTGAAAATGCGACCCCGGCAGAACGGGTAGCCGAGGTAGTCTATCCATCCGCCAGCTGCACCTGCGTACTCAAAGCGGTCTTTTTCGTGCCAGGTCAATATCTTGGGCTGGGCAACGGCGATGGTCGGGTCGTCGGCCATGGCGTCAAGGATGGGCTGCATCCAGCCCGCAGTCACGGCCACGTCGGAGTTGAGGATTACATATATATCGGCATCCACCTGTTGGAGGGCCACGTTGTAGCCCTGCGCAAAGCCGTGGTTCTCTTTGAGGTTGAGCACCTCCACGTCGGGGTATGTTGCATGGAGAAACGCGAGGGAATCATCGGGCGAACCGTTGTCGGCCACCACAATGCGCGCGCCGTGGCTGTGTTCCACCACGGAGGGCAAAAAGGTTTCGAGGTGTTGGCGGGTGTTGTAATTGAGGATGACAATGGCTGTTTTTGGGGTATGGGGGGTGGGGTTTGGGGGGTGGAGGCGCTGTTGGATGGCGGTTTTATCTTGTTCGATTTGGGCCTGGAGTTCAGCGAGGCCGTTGAGCGTTTTGTCTGGGCGAATGAAATCGTGCACGTCTACAGAAAGGTTTTGGCCGTAGAGGTCGCCGTCGAAGTCCAGCAGGTTGACTTCAATGGTTTGGCCCCTGTGGTCGTTTTGAATGGTGGGTCGGTTACCAATGTACAACATGGCGTTGAACAAACCTTGCGCGCAACGTGCAACGGCAGCGTAGATGCCCGGGGGCGGAATGAGTTTATGTGGATCGTTGATGTGCACATTGGCGGTCGGAAAGCCGATGGTGCGGCCAATTTGTTTCCCTTCCACAACCGTGCCGGAAAATGAAAAAGGATGTCCGAGCAGCCGGTTGGCGTGCAAAATATGGGCCGATTCAATGGCCTGGCGGATTTTGGTGGAGCTGATGGCGATGTGTTCTATTTCCTGGGCGGGGATTTCGACCACCTCATATCCGTGTTCCGGGGCATGTTGGCGCAGAAAGTGGATGTCACCCGCTCTGTTTTTGCCAAAACGGTGGTCGTACCCAATGACGATGTAGCGGGGGTGAAAGTGGCGCACCAAAAAGTCGTGAACGTATTCGAGTGGGCTTTGCTCGGCAAATGCCACAGAAAAAGGGACAAGCACCGTGTGGTCTACTGCAGCCTGTTCGAGCAGCGCCAATTTTTCGCTGGTGGTGGTGATGAGCCGGAAATGGTCGTCTTGAGGCCGCAACACGGTGCGTGGGTGTGGTTCAAAGGTGAGTACTACGCTTTCGCCCCCGCACTGGCGGGCTAAATCGGCCACGCGGTTGAGAATGCGCCGGTGACCGGTGTGTACGCCGTCGAAAGAACCGATGGTGACCACCGCATGTCGGAATACGGGCAAGGCCGCGAGGTCATAGTGGATGTGCATGGCGGCGCAAATATCGGTAATGAGGGGGGATTATGCAGGCTTAAGCGCTGAGAAAAGCATGTTTGAACCTCAACGCCTTTCCACCGCTTAGAGGAAATGAACGACCTGCCAGGACACGGGTACAAAAGCTGTAATTTTGATCGACACGATGCGAGTCTGAGGTAGAAGCCCCCGGTTTTCTTTGAAGCCCTAAGCCAGAATCTCTAATTGGATTGGTACCGGATAACGGGTGGCGGGACAGCATCACCACCCCGCCCTACATCCCCAACAACACAATCTCCTTACCCTCCACCGAATGCACCTCCCGCCGAATCCGCTGCTCCCAGGGCAGTTCTTCGGAGCTTTTCTTCTCGAACAGCACGAGGTAGCCGCGTTGTTGGCCCAGTTTGTCCATGTAGCGGGCGAGCTGTTGCAGGCCCTGGGGCTGGGAGCGGGCATCGTGGTGCATTTTGATCTCAATGGGAATCACCTGTGATTTCCAGAACACCGCCAAGTCGGTTCGGCCGTTACCGACGGCCATCTCCCGTTCGATGCGCCCGCCGCCGTTGATGATGCGCTGAAGAAACGCCATGAGCAGGAGTTGGTGGCCAGCTTCTCTGTATTCGAATCGCTCCAGCCAGGACTCGGAATTCCAGCGGTAGAAATCGGTGAAGGCCTCCAGGAGTTTGTCCATGTCAAGCGTACCGTCGGGTTGCAGGTACCAGGCGCTGTTGGCAATGTCCTCGTTGATGCCAGCCTGCAGGATGGAGTTCAGGATGCGGGTGATGATTTCCCGGTAGATGGGGTTGGCAAAGCGGATGGGGTTGTCCTGGGTGATGATGCCCAGATCCCGGCAGTAGCGTAGCGCATCGTCGAAGCCGTCGAACGACGGGGCGTCGCCGGTGACGATGCTCAGGACGATCGGCCGCACCCGCGGGTCGTTGATTTTGTCGCTCAGGCTGTCTAAATGCGTTTGTCGCTGCTCGATCAGGCGTTCTTTGGCCGTTTCGACCATCTCCGGGCGGATCTCGCGGGTGTAGTCGTTTTTGAGCATTTCAGCCACTATTTCGTTGGCTAAGGCGTTGGTCAGCCAGGGTTGACCGCCGGAGTATGCATAGAGTTTTTCAAAAACCTCGTTTGAAAAAACTTGTCCGGTGTCCTGCGTATGTTGGTCGAGCAGCCCGCGCACCTCCTCGCGCGAAAAAATCGGGATGAAAAAAGACTTCGCTTTGACATTAAAAGGCGATCCTGCGCCAATGGAGGGGTTGTCGGCGCGCGCGCGCAGTCGGTACTCGCGGATGTCGCGCAGACCTACGAGGGCGACCGACTGCGGGAAATTTTGGGGGCGGGTCTGGAAGCCGTCGCGCAGTTGGCGCAGGGTGGAAATAAGGACATCGTCGTAGAGCGCGTCCACTTCATCGAGCAGCAGGACGAGGGGTTTGTCCAGGGATTTGCACCAGTCGGTAAGGTATTTCCCCAGCAGGGATTCGCTTGCAGGGTACAGGTCAGGTTCTGGCGGGAGGTACTGTTTTTCGAGGAAAAAATCGGCCATCCGGTACATCGAGCCAATAAACACCGCGTTGGCGTCCTCCACAGATATACTCGGGTATCCGGCCGATTCCAGGGAGCAGACTATGGAGACATAACGGCCGTCCCGGTTGAGTCGGTGCGCCAGGGCGTGCAGGAAAGTGGTTTTGCCCGTTTGTCGTGGCGCGTGGATGACGAAGTACTGCTGATCCTCGATCAAGCGCATGACATCTGCGTGCAAATGCCGGAAAGGATCCACCATTTAGTGCCTTTCCGGGTTGCACAGTCCAGTCGTGTTGAAGAATCGTTTCATGGTGTAAAGATACGGTCTTTGCGTTGGATGTGGGCAGGGGATGGTGTGGGTTGGTTTTATGTAAAATCCCATTATTCGAGGCAATCAGCCTATCTTTGTAATCAAAGTTAAATCAGTCGATACTGCTTCATGATCCAACTCTTCCTACAACGATCTGCGATAACCGCCGATGATTGGGCCATCGTTTACTCCGAAATAGTGCAGCTGGCGGAAGCTTTTCCGCTTAGGCTCTTGCGCATAGAGTCGTACAATGGCTTTGAGTACGACAAACAGGATAAAGACCATTTTGACCTCCTCGTCCATCGCGGGCAAGCAGATGAACACCTCAGTTTTTACGGCGACTGGATGAGTTGGACATCCGGAACGACGATGCGCTTTTACAAAAACTGGTCAACGCATTGTGAGCAGGAATTGGCCAAAGTATGTGAGGATACCAACAGGTCCATCACCTGGTACCCGCCTACGCCTTTTAAAGACGATGGCAGCCTGCCCAATGCCAATGGCGCCTGTACTGTTCATGGGTATATCGACACGGAGGGGGCCCTGTATCAGTACGCTGTAATTGCCATAGGTATATTACTTGAAAATCGACTGCCCGGACGCGCTTTTTTGATAGCGCACGACGTAAATCCGGCGGATATCGAACAGGTTGTCCGTTGGCTCGAAAACCATTTAGGGGAAACGGTTGAGCCGCCCGTCTATTTTGACAAAAAGAGGCTGATTACTTCCCTTGAGGGGCACTACGACGACCCAAAAGATATTGTGGAGCGGATGGAGCACCTCTACCGCAAACAATTCAAACGCAACATGGCCTTCGCGCTCGAACATATTGGGTATGAACCGACCTTCCGGTTTTACGCGGGCATGCTATCAAAATGCCAGTTCGGTACTTTCGGCTTCTCGGACGTACTCAATTCGTGGATTGCGGCAACCCAGGAACTGGAAAGCACTTTGGATCTGATAGAAGCAAGCAAACGTCTCTGCATCGAGCGCAACGATACGCAACAGGCTGCGATGTATGACTTGAACAAAATACTGAAAGAGTTGCTGCACGATTTTATCCTCTGGTCGCCCCAGCAACGCGAAGAACTTGAGCGCTTTTACACAAACCGGCAAGCGCTTGAAACGGGAGATGAAGATTTGTGGGGTTCTATTTTGCGCATGACGGGCAACCGCGTGGACATTTGCCCGATCGTTGTCACCGCCGATGAACTCTTCGAAACATTTATGTACCACGATCCCCAAAATGGTTCTGTTTTCAGGCGAACCATCGACGAATGGCTCGAAAAAAACAGCGACGCTTTTGGCCTCTTGATGGAAAAATTATCGAATGACCATCTGCCATCAAGGGTAACAAGCGTAGAAAACCATGCTGTAAATACTGCACTCGATCAAGAAACGACTTTGTTGCAATATCCGCCGCTGGAGCGATTTTTGATTCAAAAAGTCATTTCTGTAAATCCGGCTTATTTTCAATTGGATACAGCTTTTGAGCAGCTTATTCAGGTTATTCGGGAAACAACCCTCGAAGAAGAGCATCTGGCTTATGTGGAACAAATCCGGAATGAGTCCAACGCCGATAAAAAAGCCATTATACTCCGCCAACTGAAGGAAAAACGCAATGTCGTAACAGCCGGGCCGGATTTTGAGCGTTGGCTCAACGAGGAAGAAGACCCGGATGCATTGCTTTTTTTGCGTCTGTTAATGTCGCTGAAGATATATGACCGAGATCGGGCTTATGCGCGGTATCGAATCCTTCAGGACAATACCACCTGGAATTTGTGGCGGAAGGACAATTAAATTATCGGTTTATTTTTGACTCCGGGAACTCCTACATTCCCAACAACACCACTTCCTTGCCCTCCACCGAATGCACCTCCCGCCGAATCCGCTGCTCCCAAGGCAGTTCTTCGGAGCTTTTCTTCTCAAACAGCACGAGGTAGCCGCGCTGTTGGCCCAGTTTGTCCATGTAGCGGGCGAGCTGTTGCAGGCCCTGGGGCTGGGAGCGGGCATCGTGGTGCATTTTGATCTCAATGGGAATCACCTGTGATTTCCAGAACACCGCCAGGTCGGTTCGGCCGTTACCGACGGCCATCTCCCGTTCGATGCGCCCGCCGCCGTTGATGATGCGCTGCAGAAACGCCATGAGCAGGAGTTGGTGGCCGGCTTCTCTGTATTCGAATCGCTCCAGCCAGGACTCGGAATTCCAGCGGTAGAAATCGGCGAAGGCCTCCAGGAGTTTGTCCATGTTGAGTGTACCGTCGGGTTGCAGGTACCATGCGCTGTTGGCAATGTCCTCGTTGATGCCGGCCTGCAGGATGGAATTCAGGATGCGGGTGATGATTTCCCGGTAGATGGGGTTGGCAAAGCGGATGGGGTTGTCCTGGGTGATGATGCCCAGATCCCGGCAGTAGCGTAGCGCATCGTCGAAGCCGTCGAAGGACGGGGCGTCGCCGGTGACGATGCTCAGGACGATCGGCCGCACCCGCGGGTCGTTGATTTTGTCGCTCAGGCTGTCTAAATGCGTTTGTCGCTGCTCGATGAGGCGTTCTTTGGCCGTTTCGACCATCTCCGGGCGGATCTCGCGTGTGTAGTCGTTTTTGAGCATTTTGGCCACGATTTCGTTGGCTAAGGCGTTGGTCAGCCAGGGTTGACCGCCGGAGTATTCGTATATTTTTTTAAAAACGGCATCGGAGAACGCCTGCCCGGTGTCCAGCGTGTGTTGGTCGAGCAGTCCGCGCACTTCCTCGCGTGCGAACACCGGTAGAAAGAAGGATTCGGCTTTGACGTTAAAAGGCGATCCTGCGCCAATGGAAGGATTGTCGGCGCGCGCGCGCAGTCGGTACTCGCGGATGTCGCGCAAACCTACAAGTGCGACCGACTGCGGGAAGTTTTGGGGGCGGGTCTGGAAGCCGTCGCGCAGTTGGCGCAGGGTGGAAATAAGGACATCGTCGTAGAGCGCATCTACTTCATCAAGCAGCAGGACGAGGGGTTTGTCTAAGGATTTGCACCAGTCAGTGAGGTATTTCCCCAGCAGGGATTCGCTTGCAGGGTACAGGTCAGGTTCTGGCGGGAGGTACTGTTTTTCGAGGAAAAAATCGGCCATCCGGTACATCGAGCCAATAAACACCGCGTTGGCGTCCTCCACAGATATACTCGGGTATCCGGCCGATTCCAGGGAGCAGACTATGGAGACATAACGGCCGTCCCGGTTGAGTCGGTGCGCCAGGGCGTGCAGGAAAGTGGTTTTGCCCGTTTGTCGTGGCGCGTGGATGACGAAGTACTGCTGATCCTCGATCAAGCGCATGACATCTGCGTGCAAATCCCGAAACGGGTTCACCATATAGTGCCTGTCCGGGTTGCACAGTCCGGTCGTGTTGAAGAATCGTTTCATGGTGTAAAGATACGGCTTTGCGTTGGATGTGGGCTCTTGGGCATAGAACTGTAACAGATTGTGTGAGACTCAATAACACACTCAAACTACTCCACTTTTCATCCGCGGCGCCAACAACTTATACAACACCGGCGTCACAATCCGCGACAACAAGGTCGACGAAATCAACCCCCCAATAAGCACATACGCCAGCGGAGAATACAGCGGGTTCGCTTCAATGGCCAGGGGGATTAAGCCCCCAATGGCCGTCAGCGACGTGAGCAAAATGGGCACAAAACGGATTTCACCCGCCTGCTGTATGGCCTCGTCCAAACCCATGCCCTCCTCGCGCAACTGGTTGGTAAAATCCACCAGCAAAATGGAATTTTTGACCTCAATGCCCACCAGCGCAATCATGCCCACCACCACCGTAAATGAAAACGGATAACCAGTGGCCAGCAAAATCAACACCGCCCCGATGATGCCCAACGGAATCACCGACAACACCACCAAAGTGCTGCGGAAGGTCTTAAATTCCAGGATCAACACCGCCAGAATGCCAAAAATGGTGAGCAAAATGATGGGGCCAAGACCGCCGAACGATTCCTCGGCCTGCTCCTGCTCGCCCCCCAACGAGTAGGAGTAGCCAGCCGGGAAAGGGTATTGCGCTAATTTTTCCTGTATGGGCGTGATGACTTCAAATGCGTTTGTGCCGCTGCGCACCAGCGCGGTGAGCACCGTATAACGCTCCTTGTCAAAGTGCTCAATCACATTGGGCGAGCGCTTAAACTCTATGGACGCCACGTCGCGCAGGGGAACGGAAACACCGGTAACGCCTGTCACGTACAAGTCGCGCAAGGCATTCAGGTCGGCATACGTGCCCGCTTTGGGTACGGTTACGGCAATGCTGTACGTTTCGTCGTCGGCGTTGTTGGTAAATTCGCCCAGCGTCAGCCCGTTTACCCCAAGTCGCACTACACGATCAATGCCCTCAATGGGAATGCCCAACATGGCCGCTTTGGGCTTGTTGATGCGCACGAACAGGTCGGTTTTGATGGAAGCGATCGGGTTGTTGACGTAAATAGCGCCATCGGTGTTGGTCATGATGCGCTCCACGTCTTCGGCCACATGGCGGAGGCTGTCGAGGTTGTCGCCAAACAAACGCACCACAACCGGAGCCTGAATGGGCGGGCCTTGTTCGAAGTTTTTGACGTTGATTTTGGCACCCGGCATGTTTTTAAACCGCTCGCGGAGCTCATCAATGAGCGCCACTTTGACCGGCGGTGGGGTTTCCTCTTGCAATTGCACGAAAACCTGACCAATGTCCGGACTTTCCAACTGTGAAAACACGTTGTAATACACGCGTGGATTGTAGCGGCCTGTGTTGGACGCAAACCAGGTGATGCGTGCAGGGCCTTCGCCAGGGTACATGGAGTGGGGGCGGGTGGTGGCCGCTGCCAGCTCGTATGGCCTAAACCCGGGGGCCAGGTAAGTAGCCAGCACGGAATCGACTTGTGCGACCACGCGCTGGGTTTGCTCTATGCTGGAACCGGGTGCCGTTTCGACGTCGATGTAAAACATGGGCCGTTCGCTGGCAGGAAACACGGCGAAACCCGCTTTGCCAGCAATGGCCAGCACCCCGCCAAAAATACCCGCTGCCACCAAAAGGGTCATGACCGGATTTTTCAAACCCCAGTTCAGAATGCGTGCATACGAGTTGGAAATGGCCCATTTCATGCCGCGCATGAACATATTGCCTTCCGGATTTTCATGTTCCGACAACATGCGGCTGGCCAAAAAAGGCACAATGGTGAGCGATACGAACAACGACGCGATCACCGTGGTGACCACCGCCATGGGCAGGCTGCGGATGAAGTCGCCCGACGCCTCCGGCAAATACACCAGCGGCAAAAAGGCGAGGATGAGTGTGGCTGTACACCCCAACACGGCCAGACCGATTTGCTGGGTGGCTTTGATGGCCGCATCGCGCCGGCTGTATCCGTCGCGGAGCCACCGTTCTATGTTTTCTACTACCACAATGCTGTCGTCTACCAAAATACCCAATGCGATGATGAGGCCCACGATGCTGAGTTGGTTGAGCGTGTAGCCCAACTGATCGAGGGCAAACAAACCAATGGCGATGGACAGCGGTATGGAGATCATGACCACCAGAGCGGCTCGAAAACCCAGGGGCAGCAGGGTAAGCAACACGAGGAAAATGGCGATGCCAAAGTCACGCACAAATTTGGCGAGGCGTTTTTGCACCGATTCGTTTTGGTCGAACACGAGCTGAAAGTCCATGTTGGCGGGCATTTGGGACTCATAGTCAGCCAGCACCTTGTCCACTTTTTCTCCCACCGCTACAATGTTTTGTTCGTCTTTCATGCGGGCGGTCACCAGCACACTGCGCACGCCATTGGTGCGGCTGAGGTGGCGTGGCTGTTCGTAGGCGTATTCTACATCCGCCAGGTCTTTGAGGTAAATGACCTTGCCGCCGTTGGTGGTGATTACGGTGTTGCGTATTTCGTCTATGTTTTCAAATGCGCCGGAAGTTTCGACGAAAAACTGCCGGTCGCCAAGGTTAACTGATCCGCCGGGGATGGACACATTTTCGCTCTGGAGCGCGCCGAGCACCCGTTCGATGCTGAGGCCCTGTGCCGCCATTTTGGGCATGTTTATGCTGATGCGGGCTTCGCGTTTGGGGAAACCAAATACATCGGCCCCTTTCAGCTCGGGTATTTTTTCCAGGTTTTCCTCCAGGCGTTCGGCTTCACGGCGCAGGTCGGCCCAGGAGGCCGTTTCACTTACAATGGCGGCCTGGATAATGGACACATCCGAAGCGGCAAAACGGGTGATGTTTACCCGGTCCAGGTCGTCGGGCAGTTCAGGCAGCAGGGCGTTGACTTCGCGCAATACCTCGTCGTATTTTTCATCCACATCCTGGCCATGCTGAAATTCGATGGTGAGCAGCATGAATCCGTTGGACGAACTGGATACGATGCGGTCTATGTTTTCCAGGGCGCCCAGGCGGGCTTCCACTTTATCGGTAATTTTTTCCTCCACTTCGGCCGGGTTTGCGCCGGGGTACACCATCACCACAATGTAGCCGGGTGCAACGAAGGTGGGGTCTTCGGCGCGCGGCATGGTGAAGAGCGAGCCAAGGCCGAGTGCCATGACCGCTAAGAAGACAATAAAGGTAAACTGGCTGTTTTTGACGGAAAACGCTGTGATGTTCATGTTGGACAAGATTGTGGGGGGACAGGTTAGGGTGGATTTCCTGTTCGCAGTTTACTGAATGACGCGGATTTTTTTGGTTTCGGTGAGGTACGGTGCCCCTGAGGTAATCACCTGTGTGATGCCCTCGAGTCCTTTGTTGACGAACACCCGGTTGTTGTCCATAAATGCAACGGAAATGGGTATTTTACGGACGGTGCCGTTTTGCACGTCGGGCACAAACACAAAGGCCGAGTACCCGTCGCCTTCTACCAGGGCTTCGATGGGAATGACGGGGTAGTTGGCGGCGTCGCGGGGCGCAAAGTCCACTTTGGCAAACAGTCCGGGCGCGAAGCGCAATCCCTGGGGCTGCACACTGAGTTCAACTTCGTACAGGCCGTTTGCGGGGTCGGCTGCGGCTGCCAATCGGGACACACGGCCGGTGAAAGTCTTTTCGGGATAAGCATCCATGTGTACTTCAGCTGTGGTGCCCATTTGCAGGCGCGCCCAGTCGCGGTCGGGCAAGTTTACATCCACCACCCAGTCGTCTTTTCCGGCTTCGTACAGCACGAGCACCGGGTTACCCGGGCCGGTGATTTCGCCTTCGTTCAACAGTTTTTTCACAATTTTACCGGAGCGGTTGGCGCGAATTTCAGCGTATTGCTGGTTGAATACGGCGATGCGGTACCCGTCGGCGGCTACATCGCGGCCGGTAGTGGCGTTTTCAAGGAGTTCGAGGGTGGCGCTGCTGTCGCGGTAAAGCCCTTGTACCCGTTTGAGGTCGCGTTCGGTTTTGTCCAAGCCTTGTTTGGCCTGACTGACCTGTGCGTCAATTTCGGTTTTGTTGAGCACGGCGAGCAGTTGTCCGGCGCGCACATTGTCGCCTTCGTCGACATAAATTTTTTGGATCACGCCGCCGATTTTGAACGACAGGCGTTGCTCGGAGGCGTAGTTCAGCATGCCGCTGCCGTGTATGGGCAATGCCATGCTTTGCTGTTTGACCTCGGCTACGCGCACCGGAATGCTTTCGTCGGGCGCGGTTGCGACAGGTTGATTTTCGGTGGTGCCGCAGGCTTGCCAAAGCAGCACGGCGGAGAAGAAGAGGAAGGTGTATTTTTTCATGGGTAGATTTTTTTGTGCAAAGGCTGGTGCCCACGGTTACGGATAGCCAATGGAGGCTTTTACGTTGTTTTCCTGAATGAGCAAGTCGGCGTAACTGACCAATACCTGCAAGCGGGCAGCGGTAACGCGGTTTTGGGCGTCGAGCCATTCAATCAGCAGTTGGTTGCCTGCCCGGTATTTGTTGGTGACGATGCGGAAAATTTCTTCGGCAGCTTGCAGGCCTTGTCTGGAGGTTTGCCAGGTTTGGTAAGCGGCGACGAAGTTGTTGTGGTTTTGGGTAACCTGGAGTACAATTTGTTGTTCCAAATCGTTGTATTGCAATTGAATGCGTTCTTTTTCCAAACGCGCTTCCTGGGCTTTGCTTTTGCGGATGCCGCCCTGGAAAATGTCGTAGGTAAGGCCCACTTGCCCAAGCGCGTAGGCTTGTTCGTCGAGCAGGTTGTATCCAAAACCCTGGAAGCCGAGCTCGCCGCCGATGTATGCGTTGGGCAATTTGAGTTTGGCTTCCTGGAGGCGCAGGTTGTCGTCGGTAGCGGCCATACCGGCTTGCAGGGCTTTGAACTCCTGGCGGTGAGCGCGTGCGTACCGGATGAGGGTGTCGAGGGTAAACGTATCGGCGGGCAGGTCGAGCAGAATGGTATCGGCGATAATGGGCGTTTGCAGGTCGCGATACAGGAGTTGATTGAAATACGCGCGGACGGTATTTTGCTGGCTGCGTATTTTGTACAACTCGTTGTCGGCCTTGCTGAGTTCATAGTCTGCGGTAGCCACCACATCTTTGGTGGCTACATTGTTGCGCACCAGGGAGGCGTTGAATGTGCGGAGTTCGCCAAGCACCACTTTGGTGTTGAGCCAAATCTTTTCTGCTTCGATGGTTTGCAGGTAGCGCAGGTATGCTTCGGTGATCCGGTAGCGGGTGTCGTTGGTTTGGGCCTGGAGTTGGGCGTACTGGCCTTCGGCGAGGTGGCGCTGGATGCTGCGGTTGTACCGAATGTCGTTGTTGAACACCGGGTACTGCACCTCCAGGTTGGTTTGCTGGAAATTATTGGGCAAAAATTGCTCTTTGGTGTTCTCCACTGTGGGAAAATTGTTGGTGCCCGTGATGTCATTGAGGGTGCTGTACACCGGATTGAGCAGGTCGCCGATGGGCAGTTCAATGCTGCGTCCGCCAGCAGCCAGGGTGTAGCTGGCATTGAACCCTACCGACGGCAGGCGCAAACCGTCGGCTTGTTTGACCCGCTCGGCGTATTGCTCCTGCACCTTGCTCTGTTGCTGCAGCGCTGCGTTGCGCGTCAAGCCCTCCTGCACGTAGGCTTCCAGCACGGCCGAACGCTGGGCCCAGGCACTGGCCAGGGGCATCAAGAGTGCAAAAAAAATGGAAGAAGTTGTTTTCATAAACTGAACACTGTTTAGTAATGAGGCAAAGGAAAGGGCAAATGCAAGGACAAGCTACTAAAAAACGATAAATGGTATTTTTCGGGAGATGGAATGCGGAATGCGGAATGCGGAATGCGGAATTTTCTCATCCTTTCGGATTTTATGCATCATGCCCAATAATTCAGCAAAAAAACAGAGGGAATGTATAAATTCCGTATTCCGTATTCCGTATTCCGTATTCCGTATTCCGTATTCCGTATTCCGTATTCCGTATTCCGTATTCCGCATTCCGTATTCCTCAAAGGCATTCTGCCATTTTCACAATCATGTCAAACGAGCGTTTGGCGAGGGCTTCCCGCTCGTGTTCGGGGTACATGCGCATGCGTTCACGCACAAAGAGCGATACCAGCCCGTGGGCGTGGCACCACAGGGTATACGCAATGGCCTGGGCATCGGTGCTTTTGAAATAACGCTGGTCTACGCAGGCCTGGACGGTTTGAACAAAAAAACTGTGTGTGGCAATGCCGAGGGTCCAGCATTCCTGGTTTTCGATGTAGTCCATGGGCGCCCGGGTGAGGAACAGCAGGTCGTACAGGTCGGGGTGTTTCATCCCGAAGTCGATATACCGCCGGCCGAAGTCAATAAGCCGTTCCCAAGGGTCTGTGAGGGACATGGAGGGCATCAGGTGGTCGCGTTTGACTGCCGCCGCCTCAAAAGAGAGCGCGTAATAGAGCTCGCTTTTGTCTTTATAATACAGATAAATGGCACCCGGGCTGTACGAAATACGCTCCGCGATGTTGCGGATGCTGATGCCTTCGTAGCCTTTTTCCCGAAAAAGATCCATCGCCGCGTCGAGGATGCGGGCTTTCATGTCCTCTTTTTTGGTGTCTGCCAAGCTGTCTGATTTACCCATAAATTCCTAAACGCTGTTCACTGAACAGTGTTCACTGTTGTTGCAAAAAAACTTTACGCAGGCATAATACCGAAAATACAATCATTGTCGGGTATTTATCCGTGTTTCGCGTTCAAAATCTAAACAACATGGAAAATTTATTTGTCCCCAACGAGATACTAGTGGCTTTCAAGGAGCACTACCCCTTCGTTTCTTTGGACTCGGTGACCTGGTCATGGGAAGTACCCGGTAAAATCTACGAGGCCGAATTCGAGCTTGACGGCATTGAGCACGAGGTGGAATTTACCGTAACTGCCGAATGGTTGCTCACCGAAACGGAAGTGGACCTCGACGAGGTGCCGGAAATCATCCGCAACGACGTGGCCGCCCGCTACCCGGAATTCAAAATTGACGAAACATCCCAAGTGGAATACAGCAACGGCCTGATCCATTACGAATTAGCAATTGAAAAGGATGGCATTGGCTTCGATGTACAGTACCGCGAAGACGGCATGTTCTTTATGAGCGGTGAAGATTTGTAGGATTTTCGATTTCGGATTTTCGATTTGGATAAAAAATATTGGGGCGATGGCGTTTGTCCATCGCCTCTTTTTTGGTTTGGCTTACCCCTTATGTTCAATCTATTTGGTATTTTTTACTCAAAATAACCTGTCTGCGCAACATAAATTATTCACGCCCTTTTATGTGTTGATGACTGCAGTCACCCCGTCACTCGCAAAGTGTTGGCAATACCTCCCTCACTGCCGCACCACCTGCCCGCGCTCCAGCACTACGCCCGCGTCGTCCACCGTCCAGAAATAGCTGCCCACAGGCAAGTTTGGCACATCCACCCGATTCCAGCCAGCATACACGTGTTGGGTGTGCATGGGCCTGCCGAGCAAGTCGTATACCCGCAGGTGGGCGCGCATGGGCAGGTATTCGCCCGACCACTGCAAGGTGAGCACCTCACCAAACGGATTGGGCCACACGTCGATCTGCACGTTGGGCGCTACCGGTGCCCCCACCGACACGGTGGCCAATTCAATGGTGCGGCACAGGGTATCGGCACCGTAGGCGTTGCCTGCTATAAGGCACACCGTGTAGGTGCCCGGCTTGGCATAGCTGTGCTGCGGATGCTGCTCGGTGCTGGTTTGGCCATCGCCGAAGTCCCAGAGCCAGTACGTAGGCTCGTAGGATGTGAGGTCTTTAAAGTACAGCGTGCCGTACAAGGTGCTATCCTGCGCGTAGCGCCACCAGGCCCAGGGCACGTTGTTGATGCCGAGGGTATCGCAGTTACTACCGTCTTCCGGGCCGAGGCGGTAGTGGGGAAAGTTGGGGGGGCTACCGTGCTGCGTGGGCATGACGATGCCTTTCTGTCGAGGGCGGCACAGTACACCCGGCTGATCAGGCTCCTCTATCACGTTGAGATACTGGGTGCTGCAACTGTAATTAGCGGAATACAGCCTGCCGTCCGGCCCGCTGAGCATAGGGCCCCAAAAGGTGGGGCACGAGTAGGTGTTGCGCTTGTAGTACGTGCTGTCCCAGTAATCAATGAGCACAGTATCGGGAGCTGGGGCCTCCAGATCTATCTGATACAGGCGGTACTCCAAGGGCAAATATAGAAAGCGGCTGTTGGGCGAAAAAGCAGCACCACTGCTCAGGGTTGATGCCGGGAGGGTAAAGGTACGCTCGTTGTACAGCAGGCCGCTGCAGCGGTCAAAATCAAAAAGGTGTACATACTCCATTGAATCTTTGATAGCACTCGCATCAACCGTACAATAATGCTTTCCGTTGGGTGAAAATACGGCCTGCCCAAAATCATTCACCCTTTTAAAATTACCGATTTTTTGTGTATGGGATAATTTTATCGAAATGTTATCAAGAATAAAGACGAAAAATAAATTTGTCTCCATTTCTCTAACTAATACCCACCAGTCACGTCCATTTGCATGGCGTGCTGCTGTAACCTTGTTATAGCTGATGGTGTCATTTAGAAGTATATTACGTTTTTCAATTACTGAACCGGTTAACTCAGCAGGTTTGAAAGATAGTAAACTGGATAATAATCTTATTCCTGCAACGTATCCTTTCTCGGGAAATAATTCTATATCTTTATGAATCAACCAGTAACAATTTTTATCATCATAATGTGGGATACCTATGGAACTTTGCATTCCAGCAGTTTTCGGTACTGCCATATTTTGCCCATTGATCACCCATACATTACTTGTGCTTAATAAATCGTACCCATCAAATAAAAATAATGGTAGTCCATCTTTATTCGAAATTGAAGTATTAGAGTTGATTAAGCCATAAATAATTTGATAATTTGTCTGAAAATTTGGATTTCCATTGCTTGTGTTGAAATTAATAAAGGAAATTCCAAAAACGGAATCGATAGGATTATTTGAAAAAGTGTAGCCAAAGGGCCAGTTATAATCGTATTTTTGAGCAGTTGCCAAAAAAGGCACAAAAAGCAGTATTATGACTAAATTTTTCATGTTGGAACATACATATACAAGGGGACAAGCATATTGCTTGTCCCCTTGTAAGAATGAAGAGTGGTGGGTTAGTGTTGAATCAGCAGCTTCCGGATGGTCATCGTACGGCCATCAGCCGCAGCAATACGCACTACATACAAGCCTGCGGGCAACGATGCCGTGGGCATGAGCCAACGGCCTTCAGCGCTTGGTATTACATGTTGAACTACCGTGGCACCCAACGGGTTAGTGACGGTAAGCGTGGATGTGCTAGTAGCTTCCATGCCTTTCCATACCATCAATACCTGTTCATTGGCCGGGTTGGGTTGAAGCACCAACATGGCATCGATCAGCCCGTTTTGTTCCGTTGGTTCCGCTGCCCGGTTTCCGGTGCAGCCATACTTGAAAGTATACTCAACGTTGTTATAGTCTTTCAACAACTGCCGGGCACGCACCACAGGGTGACCCCCTTCAAAAACGCACTGCTGCGCAATGGCGCTCAATATGGATACCTGTGCTGTGGTGAGCGTATCGGGTTCCGTCGAAAGCAGGGTTATCCACACTCCCAGCACCGATTTCAGGTTGGTTTGTACGGTGCCTGACGGCGAAATGGTGGCCAATTGGGCAGCAACTGCTGTTAATCCGGTCTGTATTGCAGTATTGCGGGCGTTGTACTTATCGGCCAACAGGCTGTCAGCCAGGGCAATTTCGGTAAAAAGCCCTTCCCGCTCGGCATTTATGGCGTCTTTTTGCGTTTGGGTAGTGGCCGTGGAAAAATCCAGGCTCAGGGTGTCCAATTGCAGTTTGCGAGTATTGGTGTACGTACGGTACCAGCCGAGAAAGGCGTTGGTAGCGGAGTCCACAGCGTACACCTGATCCAGCTTCCACTCCACAGAGTCGAACCGCTGCACGTTGGTGTTTTGGTAGTCTGACCAAAACTGGGCAGCTACCGCATTTGAGGTGCGCAAAGCGGCGTGTTTCCGCAGTTTCTTGTACAAATACCGGTTGACCTCCCATTGGAATACCGCTCCGTACACGGTGGTGTCATAAGCCTGCACCGCCGTGTTGGTGTCGTTTCGGGTGAAGTCATTATCCGTGAAGTTGGTCAGGTTGCAGTTGGCAGACACGTCGCCTGATACATCCCAAAACCAACTTGACGGCGTGGTACTGCATCCACTTTGCGCTGGCGAAATAACCGGAGGCCAGTAGGGCGGGTTGGGGCAGTTTTCAACAAAATACCTGGACAGATCAATAAGCGGTTGGATAGTAAACTCATGCGAAGCCCCCGCGCTTTCATTCCAGGCATTCCCCTGGTTGTTCTGCTGGCCCGTCATAGTAAAGTCGTAGTAAAACAGACCATCATCATGGTTGTTGAAATTGTTGAGGCGCACCACCGACTGATCGCAATTGGCAAAAAACGAAATGCCCAAGTCCATCCAATCCACGGTATTGTTACACACCAAGGCATTGGTAGCGGTACCCACAGATATGGCGGTGCCATCGTATTGTGCTTCTTCCGATACCGTGACGGTGTTGTTGGTCACCTTGCTGAGGTCTGTAGTGCCCGCCGTAATGCCCACAGGTGGAATCAATATGTTTCCAATCATGACTGGAGCGTCGTCATTGGTGTAATACACCTCGTTTGCACTTAACAGGTTGTTTTGTTGTATGCCTCCGGCGGCTATGCCATTGAATTTGTTGGAGATGTACACCTCATTGCCGGTTATGGAAGGTGTGAACGTCGGGCAAACAGTCATGATGTCCCGCAGGGTAATGCCCACGCTCAAAAAATTGGCAAACCCGCTGAATACGTGGTATCCGGTAAGGATATTGTCGCTTATTTCAATCTGTTGGCAAATGTTGGGGGTGTATACATCTATACCCAGCAGTTGGAATTCTACTTCGTTTCCGCTGATGAGGTTCACACCTGTAGAATTTATGCTTTGAATGCCATGCAGTACACCATCTATTGTGCTGCCGCTAACCACCATAGAACTGTTTCTGGCAAATACGGCACGCCGCATATCCGAAAAATTATTGCCGTTGGCAAATAAATTGGAGTTGCCTTTCAGATAAATGCCTACCCCGTCGGGTTCAATTGCAGGCTCTCTAAGCTTGTCGTTGTTGAGGGTGCCAACTGCCACCAAATTTTCGATGGTCACATCGTACAGGGTAACTTGCGAGGCCAGGTCGGCTAAAATACCGTTTCGCATGTAGCTCAAGGTGTTGGCTTGGGTCATCAAATTTGATCCAAGCGTTAAATTGGCTCTAAGCAATTCTACACCAGCGTAGCTGCGGGTACCCGGGGTTGGTGTTTGTCCGGAAAAAGGCGACAACAAAGTGCCCTCACAAGTGATGGTGTTGCCGGAAATGCCTTCGTTGATGACCGTAGCGTATGCCGCGCTGGACGAACTGCCCGTTTTGCCTCGGGCACGGATGCCCACGTAGTTGCGGTCAAAAAAGTTATTGACCAAACTCAAAAAGACAGAACCCGTGGCCGATATATCTATGGCGTACTGGGCGTCTCGAATGTGACAGTTGTTCATGATCAATCGGCTGTTGCGGTTAAGTTGTATGCCACGCCACATCTGGTCGCATGCGCCATGAATGCCTCCCTGTGAATTGATATTGTTGAGCGTAAGCGTTATGCCCTGGTTCAACTCGATGCTTGAGCCAGGCATCATGATCAAATAGGAGGCGTTGATGGTAAAATCCTGATCGATGATCAGTTTTCCACTGATCTTTCGACAAGCGGTGTTGGAGGGGTTAGACCAACCAAGGGACGAAATGTTGACACCGGAAGTGCCACCGTCAATGGCCAACGAACAGTCACACGCTTCGGTGCTTTGTGCCGAAAGAGGTTTACTTGACATCCACATAAGTGCAAATATGCCAAATATTACACTGAAAAAACGGGGGGGGGTGATACTAAATTTCAAATTTTCCATATCATCGGAATTTGGCGAAGAATCAAAAAAGGGAAGGCAGCAAACTTATTGCTGTAGAGGATTAGAACCCTGCAAAGTTGGTCGCTTAATGAATAAAATCAAAAAAATAACCCAAAAATGATTCACTGAAGTTGGGGTGTAAGCAAGGTGTTGGTGGAATAATATTTGCATCGCCTCTTTTTTTGCCGCCATCACATACCACATCACAATCTTACATACCTTGCAGCCCGCCAAATGAAAATCGGCATACCAATTAATCATGTCTGAAACCAATCTACTCAAACCTGCCCTTTTTGCATTGGGCCTTGTGGCCGTGGCCTTGTGCAGCTGGGAAATCTACCTGCGCACCCAAGGCGTAGACATCTCGTACGACGATGGCCCACCCTTGTGGGCCCACAAACGCGCCATGGTGTACGAACCCACCGACAAAACCGTGGTGTTCATCGGCTCCTCCCGCATCAAATACGACCTGGACATTCCCACCTGGGAAAGCATTACAGGCTGTCATGCCGTGCAGCTGGCCATGGAAGGCAGCTCGCCGAGGCCCGTGCTCGAAGACCTTGCCAACGACCCCAACTTCAAAGGCCGACTCGTTGTGGATGTAACGGAGGGGCTGTTTTTCTCCAACTCACCCAACAACGCCAGAACACCCAACGAAAACATTGCGTATTTCCACGACCATACCCCGGCACAGCAGTCGAGCTTTTACCTGAATCGGGCGCTGGAATCGCAATTCAGGTTCTTAGACAAAGACAATTTGTCGATGAATGCCCGCCTGGATGCCCTGGAAATACCGAGTCGGCCCGGCGTATTCATGATGCCCATTTTCCCGATGGATTTCCAGCGCGTCTCGTTCGACCGGCAGATGTACATGACCGACCGCTTTACAGCCGATACCGTGCAACAAAACAAGGTGAAAGGTATTTGGGCGTTTTTCGGACAAATGGCCCGTAAAGCGCCGCCCATGACAGATGCGGAACTGGAAAACATCTTTGCATCTGTTAAAACTGCGGTAGATAAGATCAAATCCCGAGGCGGCGAGGTGGTGTTTGTGCGCACGCCCTCCAGTGGCGCGTCGTGGGGGGGTGAACAAATGGGTTTTCCACGAGAAAAATACTGGAATCATTTGCTGGAGGTGACGCAATGCCCCGGCATTCACTTTGCCGATTACCCGGCAATGGACCATTTTGTTTGTCCCGAGGATTCTCACCTGAGCCAGCCCGATGCGGAAGTGTTTACCCGGGCATTGGTGCCTTTGTTGGAACAAAACGCAGCATGGCGTTTTTGCCGGTAAACTGCCTCGCACTTCCTTTTTTTGATTGCCTGTTACCCTCACACCTAAGTCCAACCATACATGGTCTTTAACTCCTACACGTTTGTCGTTTTTTTTGCCATTGTGCTCCTCTTGCACAACCTGCCGCTGCCCTGGGTGGTGAAGAAGGTGAACCTGCTGTTGGCCAGTTATATTTTTTATGCGGCCTGGAATCCGCCGTTTATCCTGCTGCTGTGGTTGTCTACGGTGGTCGACTTCTTTGTGGGACGGGCGCTGTACACCCAAAACAACTTGTACAAACGAAAACTGCTGCTGGTGATCAGCCTGATTGGCAACCTGGGTATGCTGTTTTTTTTCAAATACGGTACGTTTTTGCTCGATAATTTTGTGCTGTTGGTCAATGCTTTAGGCGTGGATTACCACCCGGCCAAGCCCAACATCATCTTGCCGGCGGGTATTTCGTTTTACACGTTCACCACCTTGTGTTACACCATAGACATGTACCACAAGAAGAGCAAGCCGGTGGCGTCGTTGCTCGATTTTTCGCTGTTTGTCACGTTTTTTCCGCACCTGGTGGCCGGGCCTATTGTGCGGCCGCCGCAATTGGCTCCCCAATTCGAAACACCCCGCACGGCTTCGTGGCGGCAACTGTTCGACGGGTTGCTCCTGCTCACGGTGGGGTTGTTTATGAAAGTGATTTTGGCAGATGGCATGCTGGCAGATACGGCGGATGCGGTGTTTGGTGCGCCCGACAGGCTGGCCTCTATGGACGCCTGGGCGGGCGTGTTTGCTTTTTCCGGACAAATCTTTTTCGATTTTGCAGGATACTCTACCTGCGCAGTGGGGGCGGCCCTGTGTCTTGGTTTTATACTGCCTCAAAATTTTAATGCGCCGTATGCGGCCGTCGGGTTTTCCGACTTCTGGCGGCGCTGGCACATCACGCTGTCGGCCTGGCTGCGCGATTACCTGTACATCCCGCTGGGGGGCAACCGCCACGGTGCCGTGCGGACATACTTTGCGCTCATGGTGACCATGTTGCTCGGCGGGCTGTGGCATGGTGCCAACTGGACGTTTGTGGTGTGGGGTGGCTTGCACGGCTTGTACTTGTGGGTGGAGCGTTTTTTCCGGGAGCGCCGCGGACGCGAGGTGAATATTGGTTACGGGTGGATGGGATTTTCATATGCCCTGCTCACGTTTATGCTGGTGAACATCACCTGGGTATTTTTCCGTTCAGGCACGTTTGCCAAAGCCTGGCACATGTTGCAGTCCATGTTTGGGCAGGTTTCCGACGGCAAGGCGCTGCTCACATCGCTGGCGCTGATCAAGGTAGCCGTCGTGATTCCGGTCATGTTGCTCACCCACTGGCTCATGCGCGGCACTTCGGTGCTGGAGGTGGCCCACCGGATGCGTTGGTGGGGTTTGGGTTTGGTGTGGGCCGCTATGATCCTGCTGTTGGTGTGGGCGCAAGACAGCGGGAGCTCGTTTATTTATTTTCAGTTTTAAAGGAGGAATTCGCAGGGGTAAACCGGAAACATCGTTTTCTGGATTCAACTACCTTCCAAAAAGGCATTCAGCCGTTGCGACAGGCGTGTGAGCATCAATTGTTGCTCCCCCGGGTTGAGCAAATTGAGCGGTGTCTCAGGATGAATGGCACATGTAAATTTACTTTTATCCATTATGGAGTCATCAACCGAGCTTAATGGCAGCCACAATACCCCGATTCCGCTGGTGTTGTTGCTGACCGCTTGTTGAAAATAGGGGAGTTCCTGTTCCAACACAGATTGATCGTTAAAATAATTGGCAGATGTCAGCAGCAAAGCCAGCCGCGTATGTTCGAGCGCATGTTGCATTGTTGCTGTAATATCATCAGAGGCATGTATGTTCAGGTCTGACCAAACCTGGACATTGATTCGATTGGAGAGGGGTTCAATGTGTTTCATGACCATCTTAAACTGGGCCTCATCTTCAGACGCATAGCTGATGTACAACAAATGTCGTTTACCGGTTTTCGGAATGAGATATTGGCGTTGCATAAGCCGGGCGGTCGCCTCTGCCGTTACAGCCGGGTTGCTGCTAAAAGCTTCATTCACTGTTACGGCCGGGATAGTTTGGGCATTGTTCCACAAAATCTTCAAGTTGTGCAGCTCACTTAGTAAAGCTTGTCTTCCCTGGTTAATGAGGTCCAGTTTTTGTCTTTTGGATAAACTGAATTGCTTCGCTTTTATGCCCAGACAATTGATGTTAAGTGCTTGTACACGGGGGTTCGATTCAACTTGGTAACTGTCCCAACTCCGCGCGGAGGACTCAATCATTTCCAGTACAAAACGCAGAATGTTGGATTTGAAGCCCCGTTCGCTGCCAGAATCCGTTTGCAGTACCAGAATCGGCTCTGCCTCTCCAAAATCAGGCGCCAACCAAACAGGAGACAAGGACGCTACGCCACCGTCAATGATCACCCGCGATTCGTCATCCGGATCATACGGTGCCCACAGACCGGGAATCGTGGTGGCAATGCGGATGGTTTCGCTCACCGGTTGTTCTTTGTGGGTAATGTTGGAGTACACCACAAAAGCAGAACGATACAGGTCAATGGCCAGCGCGGAAAAATGGATTTTCATGTCCCCCAACGTTTTGGGGCCTTCTAAGAGCCGGTCAAAGGTTTCCATCATGGCATCACCGTTGAATGCGGCGTATGGATACTTCAGCCAACTCATCCAACTGAGCAAATAATGAAAATTTCGCTTGCCACTCAGGCGCTTCAGGTTGGTATTCAATACAAATTCCTCTAATGTCGATAACGGAACACCCGCCGCATACAGTGCGCCAATCATGGTGCCTGCCGAACTACAGGACAAGCTGAGTACAGGAATATGCGACTCTTCCAGCGCTTTCAGCACGCCTATGTAGCTGATGACCTTGGCGCCACCTGCGCTGAGTACCAAGTGAATGCCTTTATCTGTCTTCATAGGGCTGTTGGCGAAAAAACATACAGGAATTTGGGTAAAAGTATGTACTTTTCATATATTAGGCAAATATGACATAATAATTACTGCTTACAGTACCCAGATGCCCTCACTGCATTTTCTTTTCCATTCTCCCAAACATCCCCTACATTCGTCCTGCGCAAAACGTCAAGCGCAAATCCGAAATCAAAAATCCAAAATCGTATGCGTCTACTTGCTCTCCTCTCCCTGATCATTTTATGCTTTGCCTGTCAGCAAAAAACCGTGCGCGACGATGCGTACAACCAGGAGCTCTCCCGCTACGTATACGCCTACACGGCAGGTTCAGTCGGCCGCACCGATGTGGTGCAAGTCCGGTTTGTCGACCCCGCCGTCGCTGCCGATCAGGTGGGCAAAGACGCCGACGCCTCGCTGCTCGCAATCACTCCGGCTATTCCGGGCCGACTCTATTGGCAAGACGAGCGCACGCTCACCCTCCAGCCTCAAGAACCCCTGCCTTACGGCAAAAAATACAGCGCCGTACTGGCATTGCGCAAGTTGTTTCCTGCGGCCCCCAAATCGCTCAGCACTTTCCCTTTTGAGTTTCGCGTGCGGGAAATCTCGTACGACGTGCAAATTGACGGCCTCTCGGCCATTGACGGCGACCCGCGGCGGCAAAAAATAACAGGCCGCATCCGCACCAGCGACCCGGCCGACAAAGCGGCCATCGAAAAAATGCTCGGTGCCGAACAAGGCAACCAAAACCTCGGTATTTCGTGGTCGCATACCGACGACGGGCTCACCCACGCGTTTGAAGCCACCGACATCAAGCGCGGCGACGTGCGCTCCAGCGTGCGCCTCCACTGGAACGGCAGCACCCTGGGCCTGTCGGACCAAAATACCGAGGAAGACATCATGGTGCCTGCCATCGACGAGTTTATCGTGCTCGGTGCCCGCATCGAACAGTCCGAGTCGCCCTGCGTCGTCATCAATTTTTCCGACCCGGTGTCTACCAACCAATCGTTGGAAGGGCTGATTTACCTGCAAGACAACAACAACGGTTATCGCCACGCAGTAGACGGCAATTTTGTGCGCCTTTTCCCCAGCCAGTCGCCCACAGGCAACCACACTTTGGTGGTGGAAGCGGGCGTGCGCAACAGCGCGGGTGCAGCCATGAAAGAGCGTTTTACCCGCCGCGTCAACTTTGAGGCCCTGCAACCGGCCGTTCGCTTGGTGGGCCGGGGTGCCATCATCCCCAAAAACGACCAGGGCAAAGTGGTGTTCCCGTTTGAAGCCGTTGGCCTGAGCATGGTCGATGTGGAGGTGTTCAAAATTTACCAGTCCAACATCCTCCATTTCTTACAAGTCAACGAAATAGAAGGCGAGCAGGAACTGGAACGCGTGGGCAAAATTGTGCTCCAAAAATCGGTCTCCCTCTCCGAACTCAACCCGGGTGCCAACCGCAATGCGTGGCAGCGCTATGCACTCGACCTGAGTGAACTGGTGGACAAAGACCCGGCCGCCATTTATCAGGTGCGCCTCGCCTTCCGCCGCAACTACACCAACCTGCCCTGCGCAGGCGAAGAAGCCGAAACCTACAGCATGGGCCAAAACGACGACGGTCAGTGGCGCAGTGTCATGGGTGGTTATTACGGCATTTATTACGATACGGAAGGAGATGGCTGGTGGTCGCGCGACAACGACTACGAGTGGTCGCGCCGCGATGAACCCTGTGCCAAAGAATATTACAACCGCGACCATTTCGAGCAACGCAACGTGTTTGTCAGCGACCTCGGCCTGACGGCCAAAGCAGGCCGCGACGGTTCCATTTTTGTCGCCGTAACCGACCTCATCAGCGCCCAGCCGGTCGGCGGCGTAGCGGTAAAAGTGTACAACTATCAGTTGCAACCCATCGCAACGGTTAATACTGCAGCAGATGGCACTGCCTACCTGCGCGACCTGCGTGAAAAACCGTTCCTCACTGTAGCCGAACAAGGCGGCCGCAGGGGTTACGTGCGCATGGCCGACGGCAGCACCTTGTCGCTCAGCCGTTTTGACGTGGCCGGTGTGGATATGCCCAAGGGGCTCAAAGGCTATCTGTACGGCGAGCGCGGCGTGTGGCGTCCGGGCGATTCCATCTACCTCAACTTTGTTTTGGAAGATAAAATAGGCGACCTGCCCGCCAATCACCCCATCTCTTTCGAGCTCACCGACCCCCAGGGCAGCCTCCGCCACCGGTATGCCGGCAATACCAATGTGGGCGGTGTATACCCCCTGCACTGCGCTACCTCGCCCGAAGCACCCACCGGCAACTGGACCGCCAAGGTGAAAGTGGGCAGCGTGGAGTTTTCCAAAACCTTGAAAATTGAAACCGTAAAGCCCAACCGGCTTCGCATGGACCTCGATTTTGGGAAAAAACAACTGCTGGCCTCCGAGAAGCAACTCAACGGCAACCTCCAGGTCAACTGGCTGCATGGTGCCCCGGGCAAAAACCTCAATACCACGGTAGAACTGCAAATGCAGGCCACCAAAACCACGTTTGACGGATACAAAAGCTTTGTGTTCGACGATCCTGCCCGCCCGTTTTACAGCGACCCGCAAACGATCTTTGAAGGTGCCACCAATGATCTCGGCCAGGCCAACGTGCCCTTTGAACTGACCGACAACGGCGAAGCGCCCGGCAAACTCATCGCCCGCTTTAAAATCCGCAGCTTTGAAAAAGGGGGCGATTTCAGCACCGACAACTACTCGCTTGACTATTACCCCTACGAGCGTTTTGTGGGTGTGGAAATCCCCAATGACAACCGCGGCAACCCTTCCATCGGCGAAAAAGGCGGCTCGGTCAACTTTGTATGCGTTGACCAGAACGGCCGACCCTTAGCCAACCAAAAATTGGAAGTGGGCATGTACCGCTGCGACTGGCGCTGGTGGTGGGACGAAGATTCCCGCTACAACGTGGCGCAGTTCAACTCCGCCACCCACGTCAATGCCCTCGAAAAAACGACCCTGACCACCAACGCCAGGGGCATGGCCACTTGGAAAGTGTCGCCCGATGAATGGGGCCGTTACCTCATTCGGGTAACCGACGCTGACGGTGGACACGCCGCCGGATCGTTCTTCTGGCGCGGCTACCCGGATCGTTTGGACGACCTGCACAGCCGGAACGCCGCCGCCATGATCGCGTTTAAAACCGACAAGGACAACTACAGCGTCGGCGAAACCGTAACGCTCACGGTGCCCGCCTCCGAAAACGGGCGCATGCTCGTCACCCTCGAAAACGGGGCCAAAGTGCTGCAACACCGCTGGGTGGATGCCAAAGCGGGCGACAACACCGTCACCTTTGTCACCACCGCCGACATGACGCCCTCCGTGTACGCACACCTGAGCCTTTTCCAGCCCCACGCCCAAACCAAAAACGACCTGCCCATCCGCATGTACGGCGTGGCACCCATCGGTGTGGAAAACCCGGCTACCCACCTCAAACCCACCATAGACATGCCCGAGGTGCTCAAGCCCGGGGAGAATTTCACGGTGAACATCCGCGAATCGTCAGGCAAGGCTTGCGCCTACACCCTGGCTGTGGTAGATGAAGGCCTGTTAGACCTCACGCGCTTCGAAACACCCAACCCCTGGAAGGCATTCTTTGCCCGCGAGGCATTGGGCGTCAAAACATGGGATATGTACGACTACGTGCTGGGCGCTTACGGTGCCGAACTGGAGCGCATGCTCAGCATCGGGGGCGACGAGTATAACCAAAAGGCCAAAAATGGTGCACAAGTCAACCGCTTCAAACCAGCCGTGCGCCACGTCGGGCCGTTTTACCTCAAAGCAGGCGAAACCGCGCGGCACACGTTGAACATCGACAATTATGTGGGTTCTGTGCGCGCCATGGTGGTGTGCTCGGCACCTGCGTCCCAAAGCAAGGGCGCGTATGGCAGCGCCGAAAAAACCTGTGCGGTGCGCAAACCCCTCATGATCATGCCCACTTTGCCGCGCGTGCTGGGCCCCGGGGAGACTTTCCGGCTGCCCGTGGAGGTGTTTGCCATGGAAAACAAGGTCAAAAGTGCCACGGTACGCGTGAGGGAAACCAGCGGATTGGTCACCCTCAAGGGCAGTGCCACCAACACCCTGAGTTTTCCGCAACCTGGTCAGGAAATCGCTTCGTTCGATCTGACGGTTGGACAACGGCCCGGTGTTGCCAAATTTGAAATTGAAGCCCAGGGCGGCGGCGAAACGGCCCGCCAAACCATTGAACTCCTGGTGCGCAACCCCAATCCGGTGCAAACCAGCGTGCAATACAACACCATCGAACCCGGTGCCGAGTGGAAAGCCGGTTACGATCCGTCCAAATACACCGAATTTGCCGCAGCCAACATGGAGTTGAGCGCCCTGCCGCCCATCAACCTGAACCGACACCTGGAGTACCTGTTGCAATACCCGCATGGTTGTGTGGAGCAAATCACGTCTACCGCTTTTCCGCAATTGTACGTGGATGCCGTGATGAACCTCACCCCCAAACAACAGGAAACCGCCCGTCGGAACATCGAAGCCACCATCGGGAAACTCCGCAGTTACCAGCAGGGCAACGGCAGTTTCAGCTACTGGCCGGGCGACGACGGGGTGAACGACTGGAGCAGCGTGTATGCAGGGCATTTCCTCCTGGAGGCCAAAGCCAAAGGGTATTCCATACCGGATGGCATGCTCGAACGCTGGACTACCTATGTGGAGCAGCGGAGCCGCCGCTGGAACGCCTCGTCAGACTCCAATTTGGACAGCCATTACGAACACAACCTCACCCAGGCGTATAGCCTGTACGCACTCGCCCTTGCGGGTAAACCAGACCTGTCGGGCATGAACCGGTTGAAAGAACAAAAAAACCAGCACCTGCAATCGGCCCTGATGCTGGCTTCAGCGTATGCGGCAGCGGGCAAACCCGAGGTGGCCCGTACGATCGCCTCAGCCAACTGGTCTACTGATTTCCGCTACGACTGGTGTGGATACACCTACGGCAGCGACCTGCGCGACCGGGCCCTGATGCTTGAAGCCTATACCATTATGGGTGATAATGCCAGAGCAGAAGCCTTGGTGCAGTATTTGAGCGACGAGATGAACAAGCAAGATGGCAGTTGGTACTGGAATACCCAGAGCCTGGCTACCACCCTGCGTGCGTTTTCCAAATACGCCACCAAAAACTTTGGCGGTGCAGGAGCGGCTTACACCTACCGCGTGGGCAATGGCGGCGAAAAAACAGGCGATGCGTCCAAACCCATTTCGGCCGTAAATTTCACCGAACAAGCCTCCAATGCCGGTCAGGTGACCGTGAAAAACAAGGGCAACGCCAAACTGTACGCCCGCATGGTGTTGAGCGGGCAGCCGGTGGCGGGCGCTGAAAACCCGCAAAGCGAAAACATCACCATCAGTGTGCGGTATACCGACACTAAAGGAGGCGTAATTGATCCGGCACGCTTGCCACAGGGTACCGATTTTGTGGCTGAAGTGACCATCAACCGCAAAACGGCCTTTGGATTCCCGTTCAACGAAATGGCCCTCACACAGGTGTTTCCGTCTGGCTGGGAAATCATGAACACCCGCATGTCAGACTTCCAGCAGGGCCCGGCCGCACCCATCGATTACCAGGATGTGCGCGATGACCGGGTGTACACGTATTTCGACTTGCCCACGCAAAAGGACAAACGCGTGTACCGCATTTACCTCAATGCTGCGTATGCCGGCCGATACTACCTGCCCGCGGTCAATTGCCAGGCCATGTACGACAGCCGTATTCGGGCGGGTGCGCCAGGTAAATGGGTGGAGGTGATTTGATGCGGAAACTGTTTTTTGACGCTATTGCTCGCTCTAAGTGCCTAAAAAAGCACAGATAGAGCGAGCAATAGTTTTTTAATGCTCGCTTTATCTACCTATCTTTGTGGGTATGAAGCGAGCAATAAAACACCATCTCATGCTGGTTGGAAGGGCAAAGGAGATTAATGCCCTACAATCGTTACTGATTTCCGATGAATCTGAATTGGTTTCGGTCATTGGCCGGCGCCGGGTTGGAAAAACATTTTTGGTGCAATCTGTTTACGCCGAACGCATTGCGTTTGAGATCACTGGTATTCAACATGCGTCTTTAAAAGAACAGTTAGAGAATTTTTCCATCGTGCTGAGCCTTGCTGCCAAATCCAATCTTCCTTTAGAAAAACCCAAGTCATGGTTAGAGGCATTTCGAATGCTCATATTGTATTTAGAAAATACTTCAGGCGCTGACAAAAGAGTTGTTTTTTTTGATGAAATGCCTTGGTTGGCTACACACCGCTCCGGGTTTCTTAATGCATTCGGTTTTTTTTGGAATAGTTGGGCAGTAAAAAATAATATTGTGGTCGTGATATGTGGTTCAGCTGCTTCCTGGATGATCCAAAAAGTTGTTCACCATAAGGGTGGCCTGTACAATCGAATCACCAAACGCATACAGCTTCAGCCTTTTTCACTGCACGAAACAGAACTGTTCCTGCAAAAAAAAGGGTTGAAGTTTAACAGGGCTCAAATTGCCGAACTGTATATGGCATTTGGCGGCATTCCACATTATCTAAAAGAAATTCAACAGGGAGAAAGTGTTTCTCAAAACATCGATCGCATCTGTTTTGAGTCAGGAGGAATACTACACGATGAGTTTGATCAACTCTACCCCTCCCTTTTTGACCAGTCCGATAACCACATTGCCGTTGTTCGGGCACTATCGACGACATGGTCTGGTCTAACCCGATCTGAAATCATCCGTATATCCAAATTGACGAACGGGGGAGGGCTGACAAAAACCATTGAAGAATTGATGTATTCGGGGTTTATCACGGAGTACCTTCCATTTGGTCGTATAAAAAGAGAAATGGTTTACCGTCTAACCGATGAGTATTCTCTTTTTTACCTGAAATTCATCGAAACCATGCGAAAAGAAGGGGCAGGCATTTGGAAGAGCTTTTACCTTTCGCCAGCGTATCGCGCCTGGAGTGGATATGCTTTTGAAAGTATTTGCCTGAAACACTTGCCTGAAATTAAAAAAGCATTGGGCATTTCGGGCATTTTTTCATCTTCATCGGCATTTTACCAAAAAGGGACCGACGGAATGGAGGGTTGTCAAATAGACTTGTTGATAGACCGGGAAGATCGTGTAATTAACTTGTGTGAAATCAAGTGGGCCGCATCGGAATTCATTATTTCTAAGTCTTATGCAGAAGCACTGAGAAAAAAATTGGGGTTGTTCACTTATTACTCAAAAACGAAAAAGCAGGTATTTCTAACGTTTATCAGCACTTATGGCTTATTACCCAACGAACACAGTACGGGCATTGTGGATAATAATATTACGCTAAACGATCTTTTTTCAGGCGTTTAGCGTAAAAAAAATGATTTCCAGGATATAAAACGGTGTTATTGCCCTCCCGTCGTACTACACACCACCACCACCGATTCCCGTTTCATCTCCGTGCCCCACATGTCCTGAGGTGGCTCCACCAGTTCGTCTACCATATCTACTTTCAGTTGGTTGTGTTGAAGCAACGCCACCAATTCCGCTATGTCATATAAGGTAAACCCGTATTGCGTCACGGGGTATTGCGCCATGATGTGTTTGGGGCGGAAGCAGATCATTAATTGTCCGTCGGGCGTGAGTACGCGTTTGAGTTCGGCGAGCACACGTGCCGGATTTTCCCAGAAATACAACGTGTTTACCGTAAATATTTTATTAAACGCGTGGTTGTCAAAAGGCATTTGTTCAACGTCGCCGTGCACAAATGTGGCCCTGCCAGATTGTACCAATGCCTCGTTGATGCGGTTGGCCTCTTCCACCATGATGTCGGAATAATCGCAGCCCACATACCGGATGGTGGGGTCGATTTCCAGGATTTTGCTGACGAAATGCCCATTGCCCATGCCGATTTCCAGGATGTTGTCTCCGGCTATGGGGTTGAGCAGGCGCAAGGCATTTTTGTTCATGTGTTCATTGCCTTCGTTCATGCGGAGGCCGGTTTTTACACCCCATTCGCCCTCTGGTTTGCGGAGTTGCGCAGCGGCCAGTTTGATTTCCTCCTCGGTGGGTGTGTTGTCTTGCAGTGGTTGTGTTTTCATGTGTTACACGGGTTTAAGCGTAGAAGGGTTTGGTTCCAGTACAGCCAGGCCTCCGCTGCCGTAGCCTGCGGCACCAAGCATCACGTTCCGGGCATTGAGCACGAGGAACACGGGTATTTGTTCCAGGAGGGTACGCAGGCGACCGACCTCGAAGAAGTGTTCTTCAAACACGTCGGTGAGTTCGTCGCTCCAGATTTTGGGTGGTATGCCGCCACAAATGTAGATGCCGCCGGTGGCGTTGAGTTTTAGCGCAAGGTCCGAGGCCTCAATGGCGAGGTATTTGACAAACAGGCGGTGCGTCTCCCGGCACACGGGAATGTTGTCTAACGTGCCTATTCCGATGGCTGCTGCCGGATCCATGCTGTTCATTTGGGCGGTAAGTTGCTCGGGCACCTCCCGTTTTTTGACGTCGCGCAGAAAGCTGAAAATATTCACCATGCCGGGGCCGGAGAGCACGCGCTCCCAGCTGACGCGACCATATTGTTGTTGTAAATATTGTTGCAGCTCCCAGTCGAGCGGGCTGCGGGGGGCAAAGTCCGTGTGTCCTCCTTCGCCGGCAAACGGGTGGAGCGCCTTGCCGTCCCAAAAAAGACCGGCTTCGCCCAGGCCGGTACCGGGCGCGATGATGCCGCAGTTGCCCTGGCGTTCGGGGTTGCCGAGGTGGATGTTGAGCAGGTCGCCGGGGCCCAGGAGGCCCAGTCCGTATGCACCGGCTTCGAGGTCGTTGATCAGAAAAACCTCGGGTATGTGGAGTTCTTCGCTCAGTTGCCGGGTGTCGATGAGCCAGTGCAGGTTGGTGGCCTGGGCGCGGCCGTGTTGTACGGGGCCGGCAAAGGCGATGCTCAGGCAGGCAGGTGCCGGTTTTTCGGCCAAAAACAGGCGGATGATGTCTGACAATGAGCCATGCCCTTTGGAGGGATAAATGGCCTCGTGCAGCATTTCCAGTGTATGCCCCTGCACCAAAAACAGCGCGAGGTGCGTTTTGGTACCGCCCACATCTGCGGCCAACAAGGTGGCACCCTGGGTTAAAGGCTTGCGTTCGGGGAACGCGATGGGGACAATGGAGTGTTGCATGCGCCAAACAGTTTATTTCAAGGCACGAATATAATTCTTAACCCAATGAACGGGCGAAAGAACTTTTCAGGAAAATTTTCAGCTGAAATAAAACGCCTGTTTAGAAAGACCGCCGTACTTTAGAGGCTCAAACTAATCGCACATCCACATGAAATCCACACCGATTAACGTACTCTACCTGTCGCTTTTCCTTTTTAGCGCATACGCCTGCCGTCAAACCGCCGAAAAAGTCCAGGAACAGGCCATTGAAAGCGCCATTGAAAGCCAAAGCGGCGGCAAAGCCGACGTAGACATCAACGAAGGCAACATCAAGATTGAAAGCGATGAAGGCTCGTTTTCCATGAAAACAGGTGCCAATACATGGCCCTCCGACATACCTGCCGAAGTAGCCCAACCGGCTGGCGGCACCATCGCCGGGGTCATGACCACCGAAACCGATGAAGGGAAATCCTGGTCGGTGCAGTACACCGGCATTCCCTTTTCCGAACTGGATCGGTACCGCGACGACCTGAAGGCCAAGGGATTTCAAACCAGCATCGTGAAATCGGACGATGGCGGCATGGTAAACGGCCAAAAGGACAAACTGACCATCATGCTCCAGTTGGGCAGCGATAGTGGCTCCCTGACGGTAGTGGAAGGCAAAAAGTAGATGCTCGAATTTTTTGAAAACCGGCTGCGCAAAATGCAGCGGCACTACGGCAAATGGGCGCGCCGACAAGGCGTTACCTGCTACAGGGTGTATGACAACGACTTGCCGGAATTCCCCTTTGCCGTAGACCTGTACGAAGACGTGGTGCACCTCAGCGAGTACGCACGCAGCCACGGCATGGAACCCGACGAACACTCCGCCTGGCTGGAGGCTTGTCTGCATACGGTTTCCAACGTGTTCGAGGTGCACCCCGGTCGCATTTACCTCAAGTTCAGGCAGCGCCAAAAAGGCCTGCAGCAATACGAACGATTCAACCGCGTGGGTGCCGAGTATATTGTGCGCGAAAACGGTCTGCGTTTTTTCATCAATCCGGCCGACTATTTGGACACCGGCCTGTTTCTCGACCACCGCAATACGCGACAGGCGGTGCGCCTGGCGGCTGAGGACAAACGCGTACTCAACCTTTTTGCCTACACCGGGTCGTTCAGCGTATATGCCGCCGCCGGGGGCGCGTCGGGCACCACAACAATAGACCTGTCGAACACCTACCTCCAATGGGCCGACCGCAACCTGGCGCTCAACGGCTTTTCGGGGCCGGAACACCGGCTCCTGCAAGCCGACGTGCTCACCTGGCTCCGCGAACCCACTGCCGAACGCTGGGATTTGGCGATTGTAGACCCGCCCACTTTTTCCAACAGTAAACGCATGGACGACGTGCTCGACGTGCAGCGCGACCATGCGTGGATACTCAACCGGGTGCTGGAGCGCCTCACGGATGGCGGACAGGTATTTTTTTCCACCAATTTCCGGAAATTCAAGTTGGACACCGAAGCCATCAAAGCCCAACACATCGCCGATACCAGCCGACAAACGGTGCCGGAGGATTTTCGGAACAAACGGATTCACCAGAGTTTTTTGTTGGGCAAGTGAGGGGCATTGGCATGCGTTCTGCTTTTACCCTTTTTGCCACTGCCAGCGTCCTCGCCAATAATACACGGAACAAAAAGCATCTCCTCACCGCCGCACCACCACCTTCTCCGAAAACACCGCCCCCCGCGCTTGCCGAATCATCAAATAATACACGCCTTCCGGCAAATGCACCACCGATATAGACGGCCTCCATTGATCACTACTGTACACCACCCGACCGAGGGCGTCGGTGAGTTGCACAGAGGTTACATGCTCGGGCGTGGACAGGTCGAGGTACAGGATGTCCTGCGCCGGATTGGGGCGGATTTGCGGGGTGGCACCCACCCAAGCTTCCGTGACAGGGCTGATGCCAAGGGTGTCGCAGGGGGAGCCGGGGAGGTCGAGGAGGCGGTAGTTGGGGAATTGAGGTAAGGAGCGGATATTTTGAACCGGCAAGACCAATCCTTCCGGATCGAACTCAGGTGCACTGCCGAAGGGGTCGCGGAGTACCGGAATGCGGTTTACACGCTGGAGGGTACTAAAATAGACGTTTCCATCCGGGCCTTTTTGCATGTATTGCAGGCTGGTGCCAGCAATTTCAGTTGTGGAGATCAACGTGTCAAATGCCGGTATGGGATCATTGAGGTTGGCGGTGTAAATGCATAACTGACTGCAGGTGAGCAGCTTTGTATTATCGTCAGAAAAGACCAGACCGCCGCTGTAAAACCCTTCCGCTGGAAGGGGCAGATAAACTGGATTGGAAAACTTGCCCGTGCAGCGATTGAAATCCATGACCGTTACCCCACAGTTTTGTTGGCGGGCAAACTTGGTGCCGTCATCGGAAAAAAGCGTAGCGCCAATGCGTTTACACTTCATGTTCGGGCCGATGGTTTGATCAGGCATTTCTTCTTTGTAATTATCGCCTCCAAGTAAGAAGGAGTGATATATGTTACGCCGGTACTCAGGTGTTACAATCCACCAATCACGCCCATTGCCATGTCGGACGACGGAGAATGGCTCGTAAGTGACGGAATTAAGAACTTGAGCATAAGAAACATCAAGCATGACTTCATCATCCAAAACCCGGGGGATACCTTGTGCACTGTAACGGGTAATGAGCGAATAACGCAGTGGCCCATACGTAAATCCACGGTTGAGTGTTTGATCAACAGACATATACAGGAGGTACCAAAGTTCACCTTCACGACCGGGAAATGGAATAAAGACAGCGCCTCTTGAACTGATGTAGCCAAACTCGTTGCAGGATAAATCGCGGATGGTGCCCGGATTCATGCCGTCGCCGTTTACCAGCATTTCACCGGTACGGTACATAATGGAACAACCGTTGGTGTACATATACAATTGGCCGGAAGAGTCGGCAAAAGCCGCTGTAGTAGCCTCAAAATTAAGGTTGAGCGCCGCAGACTCCACCACAGGCTGACCGTTGTCAAATCTGATCAGGTAATTGCCGTTCCCTTCGGCACCAGGAAACAGGTTACTGCCACCAAGCCAGATGTTGTCGTGCTTTTGAGCAAAAGAGGCGGCTGTCAAAAGCATGAATGCTATCAAGAGTACGTTATTTCTCATCGTGTTGGTCTTTATTGTTGTTTGCATTTAGTTGATCCTGCGTGAGCGGTCGTCGAATGGCCGCTTCGCCCTCCATCAGTCGCTCATACATCATCCTGTTCATATCGCCATACCTGCGTTTTTCTTCAATGGCTTCCGGCGTAGCTGTATTGCCGATGGGTATCAGTATATAATCCGAATCAGGGTCTTTTTGCGCTTCCGCTTCATCCGAGGCGTTATACACCGACTTGTAGAAGCCGTCATCCGGTTTTTGTGTATTCAGCGTATCGCAAGGGCTGCCCTCGTACTCGCCGAGTCGATAATGCGGAAAATGGCAAATGGTGCTTCTGTTCCATCGTGATAGTTCAAAACCACCGTATGCTACCTCGTTGGCAGGGGCAGGCAGCATCGGTTTTTCAATGGTGCTCATGCAGAGCGAACTACCAGGGTTGCCACAACCATAAATCTTTCCGTCTGGGCCTTCCTGAGTCATAAAAACTGTAGTGTTAAAAGGATAGTCACAATAGCTACGGTTAAAAACACCAACAGTATCCATGACTTGAATATTGTTTATGTTATACATATCAATATAATAAAATATTCTTTGGTTTGACAAATACAAAAAATGCGAATCCTCAGAAAATGCTGCCGACCAAGTGTACCGCCCGTCGAGGTATTGAACAATCCGCTGATTGGAAAAGGTGCCGGAACATCGGTTAAAGTCGAAGATGCGCAACCCATTGAAATTATCATGCCTGATATAATAGCGACCATCGGGAGAGAAGACTGATTTTGCAGCTGTTTCATGTGTAGGAAAGCCACTACCGAGAGCAATATCTTGGACTATCGGGTTGCTTACTCCTTCTGGTGTAAGCAAGAAAGAGATTAATTGTGGACGTGATTTTTGAAAAATGACAAGCCACCAATCGCGCCCATTTCCATGTTTACACATAGCAGGCCATCCCAAGTCTCCTTCAACCAATACTTTATTTTTTTCGACCACCTCACCTTCGCCATTGTTTGCCGACATGTTAATTCGGGAATAATATAAGGTTCGTCTTCTAACATAGCTGCTATCGTACTCAAATACCCAAGCCACATGAAACATGTAATATTCGTTGTTATTTCTTGGGTTTGGTACAATTAGAGGGCCTATTCCTTCAGTATATCCTCTTTTCTTGCTTGCTTCCCAGATGGTACTATCATAGTTAATTGAGTCACCTTTCGCCATCAATTTATCATCAGCAGTATGTATTGCAATGCCATTTGTATAGAAAAGTAACTGACCTGAGGAATCACACATAGATCCTGCCGTTGCAGCAAAATTTAATTTCCTATTAATGCTATTGCTGCGGGGTGGTTGTTCATTAAAATTGATGTAAGCCCCACCGAATTGCGAAGTGAGCGGATCGTTTGGCAGGTTATCGTATCCATAAACCCAAATGTAATCATGTTTTTGGCCAAAAGCGTTCAACCCGAGGAGTAGAAGTGCCAACAACAAGGTAACAAAAACAAATGATGACTTTTTCATGAGCAAAAATATTTAAAGCCGACCCCGGTGGGGGTATCCCCACCAGAGTCGGCGTTGAATGATTTAGTGATTAGTTTTTGTTGAGTTGAATTTTGTGCATTTCTACGCTGCCATTATCTTGCAAGATGTGTACAAGGTACAAACCGGCGGATACACGATCCAATGAAATGCGGTGCTGAACACCATTGACGTTAGTCGTGTGCGCAACCATCCGTCCGACCGGATCGTAAATACGCACCTCCCGGTTGGAGGCTGGCTTCTCAAATTCTAAGTAGAAGACGTTGCTGGCAGGGTTGGGGTACAGGCGTGTAGTGCCGTAAGGCGTAAACTGTGTAGTAGCTGCGGTGCGCTCTGCAGCCACACAACTGGTATCTGAGGCGAACACCGTTGTAGGATCATAGCCCAACACATGCCGCGCCAGCCGTACACCAAATCCACCTGCTATCCGGCATTGTTGTGCGATGGTATCCAGTTCCATTTCCTGTTCGTTGGTAAGCGTGTCTGTACCCATTTCGGTAGACAGTACGATGTCTAATACCGTGGCTATGTTGGTTTCCCAAATGTTGGCAGTAGCAAGATTGTCTATGAGGTCTCTAAGATCGCCTGCGGAGTTGATGAATACAGCGGTTTCAAGCGTCATTAGGCTGTCTAATTCTGCCTGAGCCTCTGCCACGTCTTCACTCAAGGTTTCCAACTGTGTAAACAACGCCGCTTTGGCAGACACCACCGTTTCGGCATACCACGCTGTCTCAAGGGTGTCCCGCTCCTGAATCAGGCTGTCAATAGTATTGCCCAGTGCAACAAGTACTGCATTTGGCTTGCCCAGTGCATTCATGTCTGCGTATATGCGATACAAAGCGGCATAGGTGCTGTCGTAGTTGTTGTTATACCATGAAAGCACAGTGGAGGAGGATGCACGAAGTGTCGTATCCTCATACAAGCGCCCGAACGTATGGAATTTGGCCTCCCAAACCGTACTTTCAAAACCGCGATAAGCCGGAAAAGAGTCGTTGAAAACCCGGTTATCGGATCGCGTAGGGCCAGGAATGGTTTCTGCGCAAGCCTCACCGAAGTAATTGTTCCGAGAGCCGAAAAACCAGACATTGTCGCTGTCGTCATCGTTTCCTACCATGCGGGGATTAGCCCAACGCTCATCTGTTTCATCAAGGATGTCAATGATAAACTGTGAGAGTTTAACAAAACCCATGTCGTCCACATCATTTGAAACATAACCTGGAAATTCAAAATTTCCCTCTACCTGTCCGCTTGATCCTTCCCAGTAATTTTGTTTTTCAAACTGGTCGCCCATTCGGGTATCTTCCTGGAGGTACAGTCCGTACGCATGGGTATTCATGGTATTCACTTTGAAATCGGTGGCGTCGCATTCAAAGCCGTTAAAATTGACTCCCCGGTTTACTTCATCAGTCGTGTTGCACAGCATCAACACATTGCCGGAGGCTATGTTGTTAATACCAGAGGAGGAAGTCACATCGTAGTTTGTTTTTGAGCCAGCCAGGTTATTGCCTTCCATGCGTGCGTATGAACCCAAATTAAGTAGGATACCGGTAAAGTTGCGGAGATCATTGTTGGCGTCTTCATCGGTTACGGTGTTGTCGATAAATTGAATGTTCGATACACCATTGGCTTCTATGGCTTGCAAACGGGTAGGCACAGGGCTGCTTTCGTGGGTGATAGTGTTCTCGGACACCACATAACCCAGTCCACTCAATGGTGTAGAGGTGGTATTATTGATCAGAATACCCCTGTTGAAACCACCACAAACAACGTCAGATGAATTGAAGTTAATGGTGTTTTTGGAAATTTTCGCAACATTAGACGGGGCTGTCCGATCCAGCAATATGGCATCCTTGCAAATACCTTCGATCCTGTTTTCAGAAATATCCAAAAATGGTATTCCGAGCGAGTAGGTCACCTCAAGTCCGTCAAAAATACTGGCGTACACCCCTTCATAACAATTTTGTATGGATGCGTCTTTGAACGTCAAACTGGCATTTACAACAGAAGCCGCGCGGAACACATTTTCGAAGGTGAGTGGGTCTGCATCCGTACCGCCAAGACCTATCAGCGTCAACTTGTGCGATTTGGTTTCTGACAAGGCAGACACTCCATAACCTACATTGGCTTCATTTGAGGCCCCGAAGTTCGTGAATTTAGAGTTTACTACGGTGACGTTGGAATTGAACGCCCGTACGCCTCTACCGGGGTATACTATTTTAGGACCAGATGTAGGGTAAATCGTCTGATAGTAGTTTTGGAATGTATTCAAAGCGCCAAATTCGTTTCCAACTTTTAACGAGGTTACATTCTGTACTAAAATGGCGGTGTTGGGAATAATGAACACCGCGTTTTCCGGATTCAGAATATCAGGTGTGTAAGGCGAGTACAAGGCCGTTGCGCCCGAAAACGTGCAGCCTGTGACGTTAAAACCCAGTAAAAATGCAGGGCTGCTACTGTTCTTTGTGCCCGCATAAATACTGACGTAGTTGCCGTTGAATGTTGTCGATGTACAACTGAATGTACTGCGTGGACTCAAGGATACTGCGTAAGCAGCATTCTCAAGCTGGCTGTTCGAAATGTTCAATGTAGACTCCGGAGTCGCAGAAATAGTGTTCCACAAAGAGGTACACCCGTGAATGAACGTACCATTAATGTTCAACTTGCTTGCAGCATTGATAACAATGCCGCCGTTGGTGGTTGCAAAGATGATCTCCGAACCCGAAGCAAAAGTATAGCCTCCTGCGCTGGTTGCAATGTCCGCAATGATCGGCCCAGAAACAATCAAATACTGGGGTGTGGTTAGCGCGTTGCTTTGGCTCAACAGATCGCCGGAAGCAATCAGAGCGGAAAAGGTTGATGGAGTTGAGGGGTTACTCACAATACACTTGTAATTTGATGGTATTGTGTTGGTCAGACAAAGATTGGGAATCCCGCACGTCGTCTGCCCTGAAATCCTGCCAGGCAACATACCCATCAGCATCAGCAGCAGGCTACAAGAGGTGAGGAATGACGCAATCTGTTTTTTCCAAAATAAAAATTGGAAATTACCCCCCCCGCATATCTTTTATGCTGTCGGGTAGCGTGGGCCAGTTGTACTAAGAAATGTTTCATACTAGTTGGTTTTGGAGTGCAGCGCTTTTGAAGCATGGCTACACAATGTGTAAAAAGAGAGTGTCTACCTTTCAGAAGACCTACACGGAGGATTAAAATAAGCCCCAAAGCCAAACCCGCTGTAGCCGTTTCGAACCGACCGTGGCGTGTACCGCTTGTGGGGTACTTGCAGTGCATTGCAAAGTTGCAGCCTTTACCCCCAAAAAGGCAAGGGGGTGACAATATTTGTGGCACAGCCCTAAAAAAACAAGTTTTTATTTGGCTAAACAGGTATTTTTGCACACGATTATGCGATTGATCCCTCAAAATAGACAGCCAGCCGACAAATGTTCTGAATTTTTTAATTTAGTTAAAGTTAATATATTTAGTTGATGTATTAAGTTCATGTAAAGTTGAGGGTTTTGCTCGTATTGGTCATTCATGACCGCTCATTTTCCAGTGCCATTACTGCAGAATAGCTTTTTAGACCGGCTTCACCAGGCTGCTATATACTTTCCGTATAATCCAGATCCCGATCAAACGTATCGTGCATGCCCCATAGCGCCACGAACGCCAGCACAAAACAAACAGCGCCGATGATCCATGCCGCGGGCAGCACGCCCCCCACAGCGGGATCGTTTTTCAGGTATTTGAACCCGGCCCCGATGGGTACGAGCATGCCGCGGGCAAAATTGGGCACGCTGGTGGCCACCGTAGCGCGCAGGTTGGTGCCAAACTGCTCCGCACCGATGGTCACAAAAATGACCCAGAAACCAGCCGACAAACCCAATAAAAAATGAGCAATGTAGAATGCTGTCGGACTATCAAACCCCGCATACAGGTAATAAACAGTTGCCAACACATTGGCAAACAGGAAAATGTACATCACTTGTGTGCGGCTGCGCAGGTACTGGCTCAGCATGCCCGACGCCAAATCGCCCACAATAATGCCCACGTAACACGCCGCAATGGCATTCCCGCCCGTGATGCCACTCAGCCCCTTGGCCTGCCCAAACTCGGGGGCCAGCGTCACCAGCACCCCCACCACAAACCACGTGGGCGTACCTATAAAAATGCACCGCAGGAAACGCACAAAACGCTCGCGGTGGTTGAACAAGGCCCCGAAATTGCCCCTGCTCACCCCCACAGCGTGTTGCGCCTGCCGGAACATGCCCGACTCGGCCACCCGCAGGCGCAACAACAACAGGCCAATGCCCAGCGCGCCGCCCACAAAGTAACAAATGCGCCAATCGAACAGGCCATTGATCAACCAGGCCAGCAAAGCGCCGCACAGGCCCACTGCCGCCACGATCATGGTGCCAATTCCGCGTTTTTCTTTGGGCAGCACCTCGGCCACCAAGGTGATGCCCGCACCCAGTTCGCCCGCTAAGCCCACGCCCGCCAAAAAACGGTACAGCGCATAGTCGGTGCTCGACGTGGCAAAGCCGTTCAGGATATTGGCCACCGAATACAGCGCGATGGAGTAGTACAAAACCGCCACTCGTCCCCGCTTGTCGGCCAGCATGCCCCACAATACCCCGCCCAGCAACATGCCCCCCATTTGCCAGTTCAGCAGCGAAATGCCCGTGTCGGTCAGCGCCTGCCCCGAATAGCCCATCGATTCGAGGCTTTTGACCCGTACAAATCCGAACAACAACAGGTCATAAATATCCACAAAATACCCCAAAGCCGCCACTATCACCGCAGCGTTTAGGATTTTGGATGCTGTATTTGGGACTTCGGATTTGGGATTTGGGATTTTTTGCATGTCGTTATTGCTGTTTGATGAACAAAAAACTTCCTGACAAAGAAAATACTACACATTCCGCATTCCGCATTCCATATTCCGCATTCAAAAACTCCGCACCGCTTCATCGTCCAACTCCCCTTCCCATCGGGCCACCACGGCCGACGCCAAGCAGTTGCCGGTGAGGTTGATTGCGGTACGGCCCATGTCCATCAGCGCATCTATGCCCAAAATGACCGCAATGGGCCACTCTGGAATGTCGAACTGGTTGACCGTAGCGGCCAGGATGACCAACGAGGCGCGGGGGACGCCAGCCACGCCTTTAGACGTAAGCAACAGCGTGCCCATCATGGCCAATTGGGTGCCCCACGACAGTTCGATGCCAGCCGCCTGCGCACAAAATACCGAGGCCAAAGACAGGTACAACGTGGTGCCGTCGAGGTTGAAACTGTAACCTGTAGGCAACACAAAAGACACAATGTTGCGCGGCACGCCAAATTTTTCCATAGACTCCATGGCCAAGGGCAGGGCCGCCTCGGAGCTGGCCGTGGCAAAAGCCAGCGACGCCGGTTCGCGCACGGCCTTGAAAAATTTGCCCACGGGCACCCGGATGACCCACAAAACAGGAATAAACACCAGCAACACAAAGGCAATAAGGGCCACATACAAAGTACCCAAGAGCTTGAGCAGGTTCCACACCACATCAAAACCCATAGACCCGATGGTGTAGGCCATGGCACCACCCACCGCTAACGGAGCAGCTTGCATGATGATGTTTACAAATTTGAACATCACTTCGGTGAGCGATTCGATCCACAGCAGCATGGTTTCCCGATAGGGCTCATCTACCTGCCGCAGGGCAAACCCGAACAACAAGCTGAACACGACTATTTGCAGCACCGCACCTTCGTACACCATCTTGGCTACGTTTTCGGGGAAAATGTGCATGATCACGTGCTTCCAGTCTTGTTTGACCCTGGAGGGTGGCGGCGACAGTTCCTTGCCATCCAGCAGGAGTTTGTACGTGTTTTTGGCAGTGTCTACACGGGCGGTGAGCTGAGCACCACTGATGGACACGGGTTCGCTCGCCACGGCTTGTACCTGCACGCCTTTGCCCGCCTGGGTCCAGTTGATGGCCAGCAGGCCCACAAACAGGGCGATGGCGGTGGCGGCTAAAAAATAGGAAAACGCTTTTACGCTCATGCGCCCTACCTGGGCCGAATCTTTTTGTGCGGCGATACCCACTACGAGGGTGCCGAACAGCAGCGGGGCGATGATGGTTTTGATGAGCTGAATGAAGATTTTGCTCAAAAACTCGAGCTGCGCGCCTATTTTGGGGAAGTCGATCCCAAACTCCATACCAATGACCATGCTGAGGAGAATCCAGGTAGTCAGGTTGTTGTTTATCCAGCCAAAATAACACAAGGCACCAATGGCCCACCACCGCAGGGCAGTCAGGATGTTGGGGTCAATGTCAATGGCGGTATAATAGTGCAGCAGGTGTATACCCGTGACGACCGCTACGCTGATGAGGGCAAATAGTAAGGACTTGGGAAGGGCCATGTTTTCAACAGTAGGATAGGACAGGCCGCAAGTTATGGCATTACAACGGAATGCGGGGCAACATCTCCCGAATCCAAAGGGTGTACTGTTTTGCAGACGGATGCAACTGATCCGTGGCCACCAAACCGGGCTGCGCCACTCCCTGGCGAGAAATGCCGGTGACGTTCACGTACAGCACTTTATACCGCGTGGAAATGTCAAGATTGATGGCGTTGAACACGTCTATCGCTTTGGAAATATTTGAAGGATTAGACGAGCCCTGGCCGTAGGGCGTGTAGGCCCAGTCTGGAATAGACAACACGACCACCCGGTCTGTCCGGTTGCCCGCAAACCCCAGTGCCTTTTGGAGGATCAGTTCAAATTCTGCGCGGTACACCGCCGTGTCTTTGTTTTGAAACTGGTTGTTGACCCCGATGCACAGGGTGACTAAGCTGAACAGGCTGTCCTGTATGTCGGCGCTGGCATTGATGTTGCCGAGTAGCTGGTCGGTGCGCCAGCCTGTCTGGGCAATGCTCCGCACACCGGACACGGATATGCCGCGTTGCCTCAGGCTGTCGGCCAACTGGTTGGGGAAATTTCCGCCCGGGTCTACGCCTTGTCCTTTGGTGTACGAATCGCCCAGGGCCAGGATGTCCACCACTTCCGAAACGGGTGGCGGCGGGGTAACGGTCGGATCGGGGTCGTCCTGACGGGTGCACCCCATCAACGACAGCAGGAGCAGCAAAAACATGCGAAAAAAACGCATCATAAAACCATTTATGCCTGTACAACAGGTACAAATAACCCAAACGGCTTTTGTTGGCAAAAGTTTATGCACTTTGATGTACCATTTTTCAAAAACATTTCCGTTTTTTACGGGCATGAATCCATTCCTCTTTCGCCTCCTTGCCGTTGCCTGCTTTTGCCTGCCGGGCCAGGCATTCGCTACCCATATTGTTGGTGGCGAAATGACGTATACCTGCCTTGGTAACAATGAATACGAAATTACACTTACGGTGTACCGCGACTGTTACAACGGGGTGCCGTGGTTTGACAGTCCGGCGTTTGTGGCCATATACAATGCAGACTGGGTTCAAGTGGGGGCTACCGTGCAAATGGCCCTCAATGCCAGTGCCAACGACACGATCCCCATCACCCTGAGCAATCCGTGCCTGATTGCACCGCCCGACGTGTGTGTACACCGCACGGTGTATAAACAAATCGTCTCCCTGCCCTTTTCACCCGGGGGCTACACCATCGTATACCAGCGTTGTTGCCGAAACCAGTTGATCCGCAACACGCCCGACCCGCTCAACACGGGCATTTCCATCATAGCAGAAATAGACGAACGGGCACTTCAGGAGTGCAACACCGGTGCCACCTTCAACTCCTGGCCGCCTGTGGCGATATGCATCAACGAGCCCATCAATTTTGACCATGCGGCTGGCGATGCCGACGGCGATTCTTTGGTTTACCGCCTTTGTACGCCTTTAAACGGCCCTGATTCGCTCATTCCACGACCCATTCCGCCTTTCGCCGGTCCGTATGAAGAAATCGTGTGGACCAATCCGCCGTACAGCCTCGACAATGTGCTGGGGGGCACGCCGCTGACCATCAATCCCCTTACCGGTTTTATGACAGGCATACCCAACACCATCGGTAATTTTGTCGTCGGCGTTTGTGTAGATGAATACCGAAACGGCACGGTGATTTCCACCACCCGCCGCGATTTTCAGTACAATGTTTCGGACTGCGGCAGGCCCTATTCCTCTTTTTTTGTGCCTGAAGTTACCTGCGACACCCTCGGTGTATTTTTCCAAAATAAAAGCCCTGACGGCACCGCTTTTCGATGGTATTTTGACTGGCCGACCAACTTTAACTCCTCCAACCTCATTTCGCCCGTCCATTTCTTTCCGGATACCGGTGCGTACACCATTGCCCTCATTGTACAGCCGGATGACCCTTGCGCAGACACGTCGTATCAAACCATTCGGCTGACCAACCGGTTTTTAGATGCCGGCGCGAACTATACCCTTGGCCCTTGTGGCGATCAGGGATTGGTCATTGAGGCTTTTGACTTCAGCACAGATACGGTGACGGGGGTGTCCGATTGGGAATGGACGCTGTATCAAAACGGCATACCGGTGCAAGTAGAAGCCGTGCAAAATCCTGTGTTCACGTTGCCGGAAGCGGCCGATTATGTGTTGCAATTGATTTCCACGGCAGGCAATGGATGCCTCGATACTGTTTATGTACCGCTGGAGGCACCCATTCCGCCGGTGAATGCGTTGCCGCAAAACCTGATCATTTGCGCAGGCGACTCTGTGCACCTTTTTCCGGGAGCCGACCCGGCATTTGTGTATGCCTGGACGCCAGCCAATACCCTTGACGATCCGCAGCATCCCGATCCCGTCGCTTTTCCGGACACGAGCACCCTGTACAGCGTCACCATTGGCGGAAACGGCCCATGTACAGCAGACGGTACCGTGAACGTACAAGTGGTGTCCAGTGCGGATACGGTGGCGGTGGTGGCCAATCCAACGTTGATTTTGCCGGGCATGAGCAGCGAGCTTACAGCTTTGTTCACAGGTGCTTTGGGCTTCGTTTGGAGCCCTGCAACTGCTTTGTCGTCTACTTCAGGTGCTGTGGTACAGGCTTCTCCGACTACAACAACCACGTATATTGTCCGGGCTGTTTTGTCGGGTGGATGTGGTGCGATCGGCAAGGTAACGGTGCGCGTACGCGATTTTTCCTGCGAGGAACCGTTCGTGTTTTTTCCCAATGCATTTACGCCCAATGGAGACGGCGAGAACGATAAACTCAAGTTGGAAGGCCTGTTCGTGGAGGACGTGTACTGGGTGGTGTACAACAGGTGGGGCGAAAAGCTCTTTGAAGCCAACGACCTTGACGACGCCTGGGATGGCAACTACAAGGGCCAGCCCCAACCGACCGAAACATACGGGTATTACCTGCGGGTGGCCTGCATAGGTGGGTTGGTATCTGAGCGCAAGGGCAATGTGTCGTTGTTGCGCTAAGGGGCCTGGTCAGGCATTTCTTTTTGAACAAGCTCCGGAGGGTAATTTTTGATCTCCAAAATACTCGTAGGAATGTGCATGCTGGCCTTTTTCAGGACGCGCAGCGTATGTATGATGATGTCGCTTTTCAGCGCAAGCATCGACACGGTTGTGCCTGGCAGGAACACCCAGTAGTGCACCGTGATTTCCATGGCACTGGCGCTCAGGTTAGATACAAAAGCCATCGGCATTTTGCCTTCGATCCGAATCACCTCATCGAAAGTATGGATACCATTCACAATGAGTTCAATGGCCTGCTCCGGATCGCTGTTGTAATCCAGGCCAATCTTGAATTCGTAGCGCATGTATCCGTCTATGGTGTAGTTCTGGAGCGGGTTGTTGATGAGCGAATCGTTGGGCAGGTATATGTCTTTTCCGTCAAAAGTCTTGATGTGCGTTTGGCGCAGGGTAAGGCCGGTCACTACGCCCACCAGGCCTTGCGATTCAATCACGTTGCCCACTTTAAAGGGCCTTCCGAAGGCCATGACCAGGCCGGAAAAAAAATTCTTGCCAATGTCTTGCATGGCCAACCCAATCACAATAGTCAAAATACCGGCACCGGCCAGCAGCTTTTCAGATATTTGCCCCATGCCCCATACGCTGAACATGATCAATAACCCGATCAGCACGACAAGCACCTGAGACACGCGTCCGATAAAACTGGCAATCAGCGGGTCATCAGCGTATCGCCTGATCAAACGGGACACGGTCCGCGCTGCTAAACCGGCCAGCAAAACAAACACCGCTATTACCACCAAACCGGTGATAAATTCGGGTAAAAATTGCACAAATTTGATCCAGAAATCCTGAATCACTTTCCGGAGCGGGATGGGTTCCATGTGGCGGTCTGTTGTATCACACCGCAAATAAACGAATTCTTAGTTGAGCAGCGTCACAAACCCCTTGAATTCAAAAGGTTCTCCCCGCGGCCCTGTGAATGTGACCACATATACGTAAACGCCCTGTGGCGACATGCCTGCCGAATTCATATAGCGACCGTTCCAGCCCACGTTCGGGTTGGTGGTTTCAAACACCATTTCGCCCCAGCGGTTCCAGATGGCCATTTGAAAATTGCGCGACCCTTCCAGGTAGCCTTTGCCGAAAAAATCATCGTTGGAGCCGTCGCCATTGGGCGTAAACGCGTTCGGCATGAACCAGCGCACCTCCGGCTGTATGTCAAAACACCGGCTAATGGAGTCTTTGCAACCCTCCGGATGCGTCACCACCTGCAACACGCACACCCTTCCAGTGTCTGGAAATGAATAGCTGGGATTGCGTTCGTTGGTTGTTTCATACCGGTCTAATTGCCAAAACCAGCGGTTGGCACCCACCGATTGGTCAAAAAACTGTATCGTATTGTTAAAATTGCTCAATAAACTGTCTGGTAAATACGTAAACCCGGCAGTAGGGGAGGGCACGGCCCGAATCAGGTTCGGGAACGTGTCCGTAATGTAACAACCGATAGGCGAAGTAATGGCCACACTGACGGTGTAGATGCCCGGATTGAGGTAAGTGTAATTAGGGCTGATCGGGCCGTTCTGGATGGTGCCATCGCCGAAGTCCCAAATGATTGTGTACGAATCGTCTATGGGCGTAGACAAGTTGGTAAACGTGATTTCTGTCGGTATACAGCCGATGAAACTGCTGGGTTTCAGGATGATGAGCGGTGGCGCAGGAAACCACTCGATGACTTTGGTGGTGTCTTTGCTGCAAATGTTGTTGTCGGTTACCCGTAATTTAACCGGATGGTTGCCAGGGATGGGGTATTGATAATCAGGATTTTGCTGCGCGGACGCACCCCCGGGTACTCCAAAAGACCAATTCCAGGCTTTTAGCCCGACTACGCTGGCCGACAAATCCGTAAATTCCACGGGCGTGGCCTCGCAGGTGTCGTATACAAAAGCAAAATCGGTGCTCACTGGTGGATAGACGTCTACAAAAATGAACGCCGTGTCGCTGCATGGCGAACCCGGATTGAGCAGCAAAACACCCTCGTAGTATCCGGTATCCGGAAACACAACCGTGGCGTTCCAGTTGACCGAGTCTACAAACACATCACCGTTGTTGAAATTAAATTCCCAGCGGAAAAAATCGACAAAATTCTGGTCTTCACTCCTGTTGTTCAACGTCACGGATCGGGTGCCGCACGCTTTTACCCGATAGCGCTGCGAACCGAGCTGCAAAAAAGAGTCGGTCGCAATGTCGGCAAAAATAGCAGGCTGGCAATCGGTGACGTTGAACTGAAAATCCCGCCGAATGGTAGACAAGAGCACACCATTGCGAAACTCCTGTACACACACACCCACCACAAACTGGCCCAAAATATTGGGGGTGCCACTGATGACGCCTGTGGAGGAGTTGATGCTGACTTGCGGGTTGCCGCCCATGGGGTTGGTGGGGGTAAAGGTGGGTACGGTAAACGGCACGTTGTCGAATGGTGGTCCACACGGCGGGTCTGGCGCGGCACCGTCACACGATTTTAAAACGGATTGAGGCGACAACAGCGGGCCTCCTCCGGATAAAGGGCTACAAAAACTGTACACCAATTGGTCGCCGTCGGCATCCACCGCGCCGTGGTCAAACAACAAGGCGAAATTGTTGCAAATGAATACAGGCGGAAAATCTTTAAATACCGGACTATTGTTGCAGCCGGTTTGTGCGGCAGGGGTAATTTCCACCATAAATGTGGCCCCTACGCTGCCCGGGGCTACAATGTTGTTGATGGTGATGTTGCGGCAACAGCGCTGGTACACTATAAAGTAGCTCGCATTTTGCAGAATGGGCAAGTCTTTGGTAAACACATAGGTGCCTTGTTCAACACACCTGTTGGGAATGTCTTTTACGCATTCGGGCGTATCCGGTACAACCCGAAAATCGTCAAAAGTACCTACGTTGCAGGCACCCTGTCCGGCAACACAAAAGTCTTCAAACAGGGTGTTTGCTGACAGCGTGCCTCGGTAAATCGCCATTTGGGCAGGCTTGTCAAAGTCTGCACCACCACCATTGCAGTCGCGGTAAATTTTCATTGTAAACCGAAAGCGGTTTACGCCTGGTGTGATTTCGCCCAGGCATTCGTACGTGATTTCGCCGCCAATGATGTGCATGGCCTGCATAAACAGCGGAAATAATGCTAAAAGGCATCCAAAAACGGCCCTTGCCGGGATAAAACGAGCCATGTATCGTCGGTTGAATGGAAATATTAATTTTGCACCTTCCAAGTAACGCGCTTTTCAGTTCAACGGTTCTTGAAATCGCTTAAGTCTGAACCAGATCGTAAAATTAAGCACAAAGTTGCCTCCAAAACCCAAAAAAATCAACCCTTGTCTGTTCTTGTCATTTTTACCATCAACTCCATCCTCTGATGTTCCTATTGCGCGACGATATCAACGACATTACCCGCATCCTTCAACAGGGCGGCATTATCTGTTATCCGACAGACACCATCTGGGGCATTGGATGCGATGCCACTAACCCCGAGTCTGTCCAACGCGTAGCTGCCCTCAAAGCATTGCCACCTAAATCCGGCATGGTGTGCATCGTGAGCGATCTGGACATGCTCAAATCGCTCACTGAATCCGTGCATCCCCGTTTGGAAACCTTGCTCTCTTTCCACACCCGGCCACTCGATATCCTGTATCAACAGGTTTTCGGTCTGGCACCCGGGGTGTACGGTCCCGATGGAAGCGTGGCCATCCGGCTGGCACAAGACGACTTTACCCAACTGCTCCTCAAAGCCGTCGGCAAACCCCTGCTCGCGACCGCCGCCTGCCTGCACAACGAACCCTGGCCGCCCACGTTCGGTGCCGTCAGCAGCGCTATTCTCGGTGGTGTGGATTACGTGGTAAAATACCGGCAAGACGACCGCCTTCCGCAGGAGCCTGCCCCCATGGCCCGCCTGGATAAACACCTTGAACTGGAATTTTTGCGGGAGTAGGCGCTCAATCGCATCAATGTATGACAATTGCTCCAGACCTGGTCCAGTGATCGGCGGTGACCGTCCAATAATACAATCCGCGCAGCTCCTCCGGCAATTCAAGGTACTGATGCTTTGCTCCGTCGTTTAACGGTTGCAGGAGAACGGGCTTGCCCTGCACATCAACCAACCGGAATACTGCGTTTTCAGTTGGTGCCTCGTTGTACCATTGCACCAGGATTTGGTCTTTTGCAGGGTTTGGAAAAATCTGTACCCCGTTTGATTTGAGCGAAATTTCTGCTGTTTCCAACGGCACACAATCAATCACATTGATTTGCAACTCCCGTCTGGTGCTCGACAACAAGGTTTGTTCCCGATATTCATCTATACAGTAAGCAATCAAAAACTGCCCCGCCTTGTTTGGTGTACCCGCCAGAAAGCCACTGGTGTCCTGTAAAAAGATTGCCGGATTTCCCCCCATCGGCATCTGCGGGGTAAATGCAGGTACAGCAAATGGAATGGTATCAAATGGTGGTGCACAGGGCGGATCGGGTGCAGCGCCATTGCATGACTTAAGCACAGCCTGTGGGGCCAGCAAGGGGCCTCCGCCCGCTAAAGGCGCACAAAAACGATATACCAGCGAGTCGCCATCTGCATCGGTAGCGCTCAAATCCACCAACACAGGCTTGTTGAGCTCCACATATTGAGGAGGCAAGCTCACAAAAACCGGACTTGTATTGCAAACAGCTTGTGATCGGGGATTCAACTCCACCGCAACAGTGAATCCTTCTTCATCCGGGTTTTGTATGTTGGTCAAAACAGTGTTCCGGCAACAGCGTTGATACACCACAAAATAACTTGCTGTTGTGAGTATCGGCAGCACCACGGTAAACGTATACACCCCCACTTCAATGCAGGTCGCTGGCAATGGATTGGAACAGAGCGGGATATCCGGAACAAGTTGAAGTACTTCAAAAGTGCCCAAATCGCAAGCGCCTTGCCCGGCAATACAAAAATCATCAAACAGGGTATTGACCTGTTCGGTGCCCCTGTAAATGGCCATTTGAGCGGGCAAATCGAAATCGCTTCCGCCGCTGTTGCAATCCCTGTAGATGGTCATGACAAAGCGATAACGGTTGACACCCGGGCTGTCGAGCCCTTCACAGGTGTACCGGATGTCACCACCTATAATATGGTTGCCAAACAACCAAAAAGGGGTAAAAAAACAAAGAACAAGAAAAGTGGAATGTTTGGAAATCATGGGCGTTTTTTGTGTTCAAATGTACTGTGTTTCAGGCTTGGATGCACATCAAAGTTTCGTATTGTCCATATTAGCAAAAGATGACCGAAATCATTTTCCGGGATGAGGAGCATAATAAATTCATGTCGCCATGGTTGATGAACTTTGCCACTTGAACCACGGCCGCACAGATTTGTTAAATTCCTTCTGAGTCCGGCACTTAGACCATAAAAGACTCATTTCTTCTTTTCCAAAACATGCCAACACCACCCGTTGAAACTGACATCCTGATCATTGGCGCCGGCCCTGTTGGGTTGTTTGCGGTCTTTGAAGCCGGACTCCTCAAAATGCGCTGCCACCTTGTAGATGTGCTGCCTCAAGTGGGCGGCCAGCTCACTGAAATTTACCCGAAAAAGCCCATTTATGACATACCGGGCTACCCCAGTGTGCTCGCTGGTGATCTGGTGCAAAACCTGATGCAACAAATCGAGCCGTTTAACCCCGGCTTCACCCTGGGCGAACGCGCCGAATCCCTCGAAAAAATGGCCGATGGCCGCTGGCAACTCACCACTGAACGCGGTACGGTGCTCCAGGCTCCTGCTGTATTCATCGCCGGCGGTTTGGGGTGTTTCGAACCCCGCAAACCACCCATTGACAACATCAGCCATTTTGAAGACCACGGTGTGGAGTACTTTGTGCGCAACCCTGAATTGTACCGCGACAAGCGGGTGGTGATTGCCGGTGGTGGCGACTCGGCGCTCGACTGGACCATCTTCCTCTCCCACGTGGCCAAACAGGTGACGCTCGTGCACCGCCGCACGGAGTTTCGAGGTGCCCCGGATTCCGTCGAAAAAGTACATGAACTGGCCCACGCCGGCAAGATCAAACTGATCACCAACGCAGAAGTCGTGGCGCTTCAGGGCAACGGCATCCTCTCCGGCGTGCACATCGAACACGACACTGAAGGCGTAATTGACCTGCCCACCGATCATTTCGTGCCGCTTTTCGGGCTTACACCCAAACTTGGCCCCATCGCCGAGTGGGGACTTCAGGTCAACAAAGGCGCCATTGAAGTGGATACCCTCGATTACCGCACCAACGTACCGGGCATTTTTGCCATTGGCGACATCAACACCTACCCCGGCAAACTCAAGCTGATCCTCTGCGGTTTCCACGAAGCTACCCTGGCCTGCCAATCCGCGTTTGACCTCGTGTTCCCCGGCCGCAAACGATCGTTCAAATACACCACCGTCACCGGCATAGAAGGCCTCCCTTCCTGATGGATATCCAAGTAACTGTAATTGGCCGCGAGGGCCCCGCGTTCATCCTCGACGCGCCTACCGACATGAACATGAGCCTCATGGAGCTGTGCAAGAGCTACGAACTCCCCGTAGAAGGCACCTGCGGCGGCATGGCCCTCTGTGCGTCGTGCCACTTGTATGTTTTGAGCGACCATAACCTCCCCGAACCCACCGACGACGAATTGGCCATGTTAGACGCTGCCTTTTTTGTCAAACCCAACAGCCGTCTGGGCTGCCAAATCAGGCTGACCGATGCTTTGGACAAGTTAGTCGTGAGGTTGGCACCAGTGTGATGGAATGCGGAATGCGGAATGCGGAATGCGGAATGCGGAATTTGTACATTCCCTCTATTTTTTTGCTACATTATTGGGAGTGATGCATAAAATCCGAAATGATGAGAAAATTCCGTATTCCGTATTCCGCATTCCGTATTCCGTATTCCGCATTCGTTTCACCTGACGACCGTCACATCGCCTTCAAACAACTCGGTTTGTCCGTCCAAAAACCGGATCCGGGCCTGCCAGACATATACGGCGGGGCTGGATAATTCACCACGGACACGGCCATCCCAGCCGGCCGATTCGTCGCCCGGCGTCAGGTGGGTGCCTTGCCAGACCAAACTGCCCCAACGGTCGTACACCTGGATGGATTCAATGTCCAGTGCTGCTTTGGCATAGAGGATGAAGCGGTCGTCGCGCCCGTCGTCGTCCGGTGAAAAAATATTGGGGGCATATACTTTCCGGCCGCGGTCTACCAGCACGAGGGTTGTTGCTTCGGCGGTGCAGCCATCGAAGTCGGTGATGCGGAGGTCGTATACCTGGGTCAGCAGGGGTTTGGCTGAAGGTTCCGGACAATCGGCGCAAGACAGGTCAAGCGCGGGGGTCCACGTCCACGATGCAATGCCCGCAGCGGGCGGTACGGTTGCAGGGCTCAGGAAAACGGAATCGCCCAAGGCTAAGGCATAAGTTGGGGGCAGTTGCACCGATGGATAAACGGGTTCCACCAGCAATACTGTTGCAGTAGCAGTACAGCCGTGGGCATCGCGCAGGGTAGGGGTGTATGTACCCGGTTGGAGGTTGTCAAAAAAGGGATTGGGTTGATGCGGTTGTGTGTTGTGTATGGCATAAGACAAAGGCGTTACAGCGTCTGCCGATGCCAACAGTTCTATGCTGCCGAACGGCACCATGCAATTGGGTTGCACGGTTTCGTACGTAAATGCGGGTTCGGGTGCGGCGTTTACCATTACCTCATCGGTATCGGTGCAACCGTTGTCGGCACGCGTCACCGTCAGCGTATACAGGCCAGCGGTGCCTACGGTTGGCGTGGGGGTGTTGGCTCCGGAAAGCAGGGCGTTGCTGCCTGCGGTTGTGCTCCAGGCGTATGCCAAACCCGCAGGTGAACCACTGCCCGACAGGGTGGTTTGGGTTTGGTTGCAGTGCAGCAGTCCGGGATTACCCGCTTCGGCTACTGGCGGTACCTGGTTTTGTTGCACGAGCACCGAGGCGCTGTTGGTGCAACCATTTTGCAAGTGTTCTATGAGCAAGGTGTAGGTGCCCGGCTGGTTTACCACGGGTGCGGTGCCTGTGCTGCCCGACACAATACCGTTTCCGATCCACTGCAAGCGATACGCCGGGCCACTGTTGGAGGCACCCGCGTTGAGGGCCAACGTTTCCGCTACACAGGTGAGTATCCCGGGAGGAGCAATGGAGGCCACCGGATGCAGGGTGTCTATGGCCACCCGTGCGCTGTCTGCTGCCTGACAACCATTTGTCTGGTCGATGATGGATAGGGTATACCAGCCTGCAAGGTCAACTAACGGTTTCAGGCCCGTGGCACCGCTGACGATGCCTGGCCCCGACCAATTGTACTGCATTTGGGTGCCGGTGCTCGAACCATTGCCGTCGAGGCTTACCTGTTTTTGCAGGCAGGTCAGCGTGTCCGCCGCAGTTGCGACAGCGGTTGGGGGGGTAATATTTTGGGCGACATCCAATGAGTCGATGCGGATACAACCGTTTTGCTGGTTTTGTACGGTCAAGGTATAGTTTCCGGGGGCATCCACGCCGGGGTTCAGGGTGTTTTGTCCGCCAGTAAAACGACCGTCTGTGGTGCTCCATTGCACCACAAAACCGGTATCGGGCTGGAGCACCTCGGCTGACAAGGTGACCTGTTGAATGCTGCAGGTAAGTGGCATTGGATTATTGAGCGTAAAGGTGGGCAGGATCACGTCAGCGGTCACGGTTGCAACCGCCGTGCCGCTGCACCCGTTTTGCTGACTGGTTGTGGTGAGGGTGTACGTGCCGGGCGCATCTACAGCAGGGGTGGGGCTGTCTGCTCCGGATACGATGTTGCCCCCGTTTCCGGCCGTCCAGGCGTACGTATATCCATTTCCGGCAGGTTGACCCGCCAGGGTGAGGCTTGTCATGGTACACGTGAGCACATCCGGCGGCGCAATGGCTGCGGCAGGGGGTGTTTTGTTTTCTCCAACCGGCACGATGGCTTGAGCCGTGCATCCGTTTTGGGTGTTTTCCACCGTAAGCTGGTACGTGCCGGGTTGGTTTACCGTTGGTGTCAGCGTATTTTGGCCCGATACGATGCCCGAACCAATCCATGTGTATACAAAATTTCCGCCTGTACTGCCGCTGCCGGGCAACACCACACTTGTAGCTGCACAAGTGAGTGTGTCTGGTGAAGCAATACTGGCTGCGGGTACATTGCTGTCGGTGAACACCGAGATGCTGTCTGTGGCGTCGCACCCGTTTGCCGGATTGGTGACGCTAACCGTGTACGTACCAGGAGCGCCCACCACGGGCGAGGGTGTATTTTGGCCTGAGACCAGCACGCCGTTTGCCGTTTGCCACTGGTATGCAAAACCGGGATTCGGGTTGAGGAGCATCAGGGTGTCGCGCAGCTTCACGCAAGTCAATGAGTCGACAGGTAAAATGGAAAATACTGGCGCGGCCAAGTCGGCAGCCACCTGCACGGTATCTGCGGCGCTGCATCCGTTGGCCGCATTGGTTACCACCAACTGATAGCTTCCGGCCGCTTCCACCACTGGGGCGGGTGTACTGCCTCCTGAAACAATTTGTCCTCCGTTGGTGGCACTCCAGTTGAAGGATATGCCCAATCCCGCAGCCGAGCCAGCCGAGTTGAGGGTAATTTGGGGGTTCGCACAGGTAATGGGCCCGGGCGTGGTAGCGACAGCAGCTGGTGGCAGGGTATCTATGGATACAGAAACCGATACCGAATTGGTGCAGGCGTTGGCCGGGTCGGTGATGTGCAGCGTATACAAGCCCGGCGCGTCAACGAGGATGGAGGGGCTGTTGCCGCCCACTGCGATGTTGCCGCCGTTGCTGGCCATCCAGGCGTACAATGCGTTGACGGGTATTGTGTTGAGGGCTTCAAGTGTTTGATTGGTCACGCTGCACGTCAGCACCCCGGGCGCAGCAATTTGCACGCTCGGCGCAACCGTGTTTTCCACTACAGATGTGCTGGCGACAGCGGTGCACCCGTTGGCCGGATTGGCCAACAGCAGCGTGTATGTACCGGGTGCGCCCACCAACGGGGCATCGGTATCGGCTCCGGAAAGCACTTGTCCGTCGGTTGTGCTCCAGGTGTATTGCAAACCGGGCAACACCGATGAGCCAGTGGCACGCAGCAACACAGACAACACGCCACAAGTCAGCGTGTCCGGTGCCGAGGCAACAGCGGTGATGCGGGCGGTATCGGCAATGGCGAACACAGTGGCTGACGCAGTACAGCCGTTCAGGGTATCGGTCACCAGCAAGGTATACCAGTCGGGCGCATCGACGACGGGAGACGGGCCATTGGCACCAGACAGGATGTTTCCGCCCGTCCATTCATAACGAATATTGTTGCCGATGCTGCTGCCGTTGTTGCCGAGGGATACAGCGGGTGTCTGGCAATCAAGGGTATCGGGCGATTGTGCTTGTGCGGTGGGAGGAATGCGGTTTTCCAACACCGTATCAATGGCCTGGGCGCTGCATCCATTGGCTACATTGAGCGCCGTAAGCTGGTATTGGCCTGCGGCGATTACCTGAGGGTTGGCCGTGGTGTCGCCCGACGAAATGACTCCGCCGTTTAAGGCAATCCAAACCAATTGGGCACCGGAGGGCGTAACATCGGCCTGAAGCGTCAGGGTATCCACTTTACAAGTCAGGGGCGCGTTGGGGGCCAGGGAAATGAGCGGGGGCAGGGTGTCGCCCGCCACTGTGATGGTGTCAAGCGAGGTGCAATTGTTGGTTGTATTGGTCACGGCAAGCACGTACAGCCCGACTGCGCCCACTGCCGTTTCCAGCGTGTCCTGTGGTGCCAGGAAAAGGCCGTTTGGACTGCTCCAGGCGTAGGTGATGTTGTTGCCCGACGATGAGCCGGCACCCGACAAACGCACCGTATCCTGTACGCATGTGATCATCCCGGTGGCCGCTGCGGTGGCCAGGGGCGGGTTGGCGGCTGAACCAACGGTGGTTTGTGCAGTATCCGTGCAACCGGACCCAATGTTCGTCACCTGAAGCACGTATACGCCCACGGAGTCCACCACGGGCGAGTTTGTATTTTGGCCTGACACGATGTTGCCGTTCGGGGTAGACCAGCTATAACTGACGCTGCCCTGGTTGGCCGAGCCGGTCAGGGTGACGGTATTGCCGCCACAGCCGATGGGGGAGGGGGGAGCGATGGATGCCAGCAGCGGGTTATTGCTCAGCGTGGTGCTGACCGATGCCGTAGCCGTGCACCCGTTGATGAGGTTGGTGACCAGCACTTCATACGTGCCAATGGCGTTTACCGTCGGGTTGGATGTGTTGGCGCCCGACACAATGTTGCCGTCGGGGGTACTCCAGGAATAGGATACCGCGCCCTGGTTGGCCACTGCGCTCAGGTTGACAGGTGCCCCCGGACAGCCTAAGGGTAGCGGTGGCGTCATGAACACCGATAAAGGGTTGGGGGTGGGCGTTACCTGTACATCGGTCGATCTGGTGCATTCCCCGCTCCCGTAGTCGTACGTCACATTTAAGGTGTACACGCCGGAGGCGTCGATGGTCGGTTGCAGCGTGGTTGCGCCGGACACGATGTTGCCGCCAAACGTTTCCCACAAATAGCTGACCTGGGGTCCTGAGCTGGAGCCGTTGCCGTTCAGGGTGATGGGTGCCCCTTCGCATGGAATGAAAGCAACATTGGGGTTGGCCACTGCCAACACGTTGACGGGCTGTACCAGTACGGTATCGGTGATGTTGCATATTGGATACAAGCCGATGTCGTCTATCCCAAAATCGTTGCAAGAGCCGGTAACGACAATGTCTTCGAGGCAAATGGTGGCACTGCTGTTGTTGCCGCTGTTCCAGATGCCGGAAAAATTGCTCCAGACACAAGCCGCTGAGGGCACCGTGCCAATACCAACCACCGTGCCGTTGATGTTAAACTCGATGGAAGCGAGCGGGGAGCAGCCCCCGATGTTGGCAATCCAGGCCGACAACTGGTAATCGGTGTTGGGTGTCACGTTTACGGTCTGGCACCAAACCGTCAGGTTGGGTACATCCGCACCGTCTACCGCCAGCAAGTTGCCGCTGCCGCTGTTGTCGTTGCACATGGAATAGGGGGACAGATTGACCACGTCGTACGTTCCCCAGGGGAAAAAAAGAAAACCCGGATTGTGCACATATTCGCTGGTGAATCCGGTCAAACCTTGTTCAAAATCGCCGTTTTCAATCAAATTTTGGGCAGTATTCACCGTTCTTACCCGCAAAACATACTGGGTAGGCTGGCTGACCGTGACGCTCGGGGTGAGGGTGTTGGCCCCGACCATGCCCGCTGTGGGTGTCCAGGCAAAACTCACATAAGGCCCGTTGATGGAACCGTCCAGCACGGCAAAAGTGGGTGTGGTGCACCCAAACTGATCCGGCCCGGCGCTCACGTCTGCGCCACACTGGCCAATAACACGTTGTGGTAAAAAAAGCAGAAAGCCCAAAAGTACAGGCAAGCACAGGTATATCAAAAATCGCATGACATCAGGGTTGAATACAAAAAAGCGGGTACAAGGTAATGTATTTTGAGTTAACGGTTGCCATTCAGCACATCGGCATTGTGACTGAAGTGAAAAAAGACGCACAGGGCCACGTGGAAGGATATGTGCTGTTCCACGGCCGTACCCACGGCAAAATCGCCAGCCGTACACATTACCACAACGTAAAACCTGCACGACTGGAGCTGCCTCCGCCTGGAAACTGGAACCAACAACTGGTGGCCATCGGATACGTGTTTACGCCCAAAGTATGAGTGTGGTATAAAATTAGCGGTATTACCCGTAGATTTGTTGGATGCAATTTGAACACACCTTGTCCGAAATCCTCGATCACGCAGGCATAACGGCATTAAATCCAATGCAGGAAACGGCCCTTCCTGCCATACAGCAGCATCCAAACGTGGTATTGTTGGCACCCACAGGCTCGGGAAAAACACTGGCCTTCCTGTTGCCTGTATGGAGCCTCATGAAACCGGAAGTAAGCGGCGTGCAGTGCCTCATCTTGTCGCCCACCAGAGAACTGGCCATTCAAATCGAACGCGTCTGGCAGAAAATGGGCACCGGATTCAAGGTGAACACCTGCTACGGAGGCCATTCCATGCAAACCGAAACCCAAAACCTGAGCAGCCCGCCTGCCCTGCTCATCGGTACGCCCGGGCGGATTGTGGAGCACCTCAACCGAAAAACATTTTCGGCCGACAGCATCCGCATGCTGGTGCTCGACGAGTTTGACAAGTCGCTCTCTATGGGTTTTCAGGATTTTATGTCCGACATCCTGCAGCGCTTGCCGGGGGTGGAAAAACGCGTCATGGTGTCGGCTACCGACAAACTGAGCATCCCTGCATTTACAGGCGTGACCAACCCCAAAATACTCAATTTCAACAAAGAAGCGGAGAAGTCGACCGATGGCCTGATTGTAAAAAAGGTAATTTCCCCGTCCAACGACAAACGCGCCACCCTGTTCAGGCTCCTGTGTTTGCTCGGAAGTGAGCCCACCCTTGTGTTTTGCAACCAGCGCGACACCACGGAGGTCGTTACCCGTTTCTTGGCCGAAAAAGGCATTACAGCCGCGCATTTTCACGGCGGCCTCGAACAGTTAGACCGCGAAAAAACCCTGGTGCAGTTCCGAAACGGCAGCACCCTTTTCCTTGTGGCCTCCGACCTGGCCGCACGGGGCCTGGACATCCCGGAGGTGAAAAACGTGGTGCATTACGAGCTGCCGCCCAAACACACCGACTTCCTGCACCGCAACGGCCGCACCGCCCGCATGCACACCACCGGCACGGCCTTTCTGTTGGTCGGCCCCGATGAACCCATGCCCCCCTACATAGCCACCGAGCCCGAGGCGATAGATGTGCCCCCGGCCGATACCCTGCCCGAACCCTCGCCCTGGATCACCCTGTACATCAGTGGCGGCAAAAAAGACAAGCTCGGCAAAACAGACATCGTGGGTTTCCTGATGCAAAAGGGACACGCTCAAAAAGACGACATCGGCATCATTGAACTGATGGACTTCATGTCGTTTGTGGCCGTCAAAAAAACCATCGTAACCGAACTGCTCAAAGCCATACAGTCGGAAAAAATGAAGGGGAAAAAGTATAAAATTGTGGTGACCAATTGAGTGCAGGGTGCATTAAAGCATCAGTTGCCAGAGGAGTTGGACAAACACAATTTTGCCGATGAGCATGAGCGGGTACACCAGCGCGTAGCCGTAGGTAGGCGTTTTTTGTTGAGCGAGGTTGTTGGCAAAATCGAGGTTGGCCGGGTGGTGGCTCACCATGCCGATGAGCAGCACAAACGGAATTTTCATCCACTTGTACCCAATGGCCAATATGAATATGCCGCCCACCACACTCACCAAAGCGCCGGAAAGCAGCATTTGAGGGCCGACCGGGCTGAGCATGGTGGATAAAAACGTGGCACCCGAGTTGATGCCGATGGCCGCCAGCATGAGCATAAGTCCGATTTGCCGCAGCGTCAGGTTGGCAGAGTAGGGGAGCGTCCACAAAACAGGGCCTGTACGCCGCACGTATGACAAGCTCAGGCCCGCTATCAACGGCCCGCCGGCAAAGCCTAAGCTGAACAGGATGCCGCCAGGAAGCGTCATCTCAATGGAGCCCAGCATGATGCCCAGACCCATGCCCAGACCGAACGACAGCAAGTCGATGTGGCTCAGGTGTTCGTATGAGTCGCCGAAAATCCGCTCCATGGCTTTCAGGTCTTCTTCCCGTGCCAATACCCGGATGCGGTCGCCGAGTTCGATGACGGTATCGGGCTGAATGAGCGAATCCACATCGCCCCGGCGCAGGCGCGTGAGCACCACGGGGTACTGTTCCGAGAGGTTGAGCGAGGCGACGGTCTGGCCGGCCACATCGGGGTTAGACACCACGATGCGGCGCATGGCAAACACCGAGCGGTCGTCGGCTAAGTCGGTTTCCACCACCTGGCCCAGGAGGGCGCCCACGCGCAGCACTTCATCTACTTCGCCTACAATGGACACCAGGTCGCCGGCATGGAAAATGGTTTCGTGGTGGCACAGCACGTCTACGCCTTCGCGGCGGCGGCGCACAAAGATGACGCCGGTGTCAAACTTTTTTTTCAGCTCCCGAATGGATATGCCGGTGGCGTCGGCCTGTGTGACCTCCAGCGTGCGGTTGACGATGGGATTGCCGGTGGGGAATTCGTTGCGGAGTTGGAGCACCTCGGCGTTCATGTCTACGCGGAGCAGGCGTTTCATGAGGGATACGGCCACCATGAGGCCCAGCACACCCATGGGATAAGAGATGGAGTAACCCACCACGGCGTTGTTGGACATGGTTTGGGCGTCGGCGGCACCGCGGGTTTGAATGGCGTCGAGCAGACCGGCCAACGCGGGGGTGTTGGTGGTGATGCCCGCCAGGAGTCCGGCTGCGCCCGATGCATCGAACCCGAAGGCTAAGGCCGAGAGCCAGATGAAGCCGCTCAACATGGCGAGCGACACGACGGCTAATGCGAGGTTGGCGGCGCCCCTGTTGCGCAGGGAGCTGAAAAACGATTGTCCGGAGCTGAGGCCGATGCTGTACACAAACATGGCCAGGCCGAGCAGTTTGATCACATCGGGGATCACCACATCGGGCCGGGCAGCTCCGATGGCTAATCCGACGAATAACACGGCTGCCACGCCGAGGCTGTTGCCGCGATAGCGCAGGTTGCCGATGAGCGAGCCAAAGGCAGCGGCCATAAACAGGTAAAAGAGGGCTTCTTCAGTGCCGGAGGAAGAGTGCATGGGGTGTGCTGTTTAGCCCAAAGGTACGGCTAAGTGCTTTGACAATGGGATGGTTCTGAGGAACGGGTTGGGAATGTTTGTGGGGGCGCTGCGCCGCAAGCCGCGAGCGGAGCCATCCCGTCCAGCTGCAAACCCCGCCCGGTCTACTTCGGGTCCGATTTCCCCGCTTGCTTTCGCCTGGATGCGTACGGAACCGACTCGTCGAGCAGGATGGCCTCGTTGAGCACTTCGAGCAATGCTGCTTCCGACACGGTTGCCGGATCGTGCAACACGATGCCGTACACCTGCTTGCGGCCAGCGCTGCTGAGCAGCCCCTGCGCGTTGGACAACTCGTTGCCCCGCGTGAACGCCAGCTCCACGCCCTCGTTGGGCACCGGATTCAGGTAGCAGATCCAGCTGTGCCGGTAGTAAAAGGGTATGCGATACCGGATTTTGGCCTCCAGGCCGAGTTGGGCGGCCAGCAAGTCGTGCAAATACGCCAGCAACTGGCTTTGCCGGGCGCTGGCTTGTTGTTCGATAAAGTTGAGGACGGGGTCGGACATCGGGTAAACCATAATTTGATAAAAAATAATAACCTGTATGGAACCAGGTCAAGTATCCATTTGTTGCGTTTGGTAACGCTTACACGTGTTCCTTAAACAACAATCGCCCAATGACCCATCACACGCTAAGGCAAACTTTTCAGGATCATATAGCGAATAACGATCCGGAAGATGCCATCAAGTTTATCAAGCCTTATCTGCGGGGAAGTGACAAGTCCGCAAAATACAACGACCTGATTGTTCATGAATCCGGCTTGAATCTGGTCACCTCCGCCCTGAACAAAGGAACCATAGCTTTTGATGAATTTACGAAACAACGTGCCCAAAAAATTGAAGCGTTGCTTGACTGGGTCAGCAACCTGACCGAAAAAGACATCTATATTCCCGATGAACAACAAGAGATTTCGGTGTTACGCGCCGAAAACGCCCGTCTGCGCGCCGAACTGCAACAGGCCAACGAGGCGGGTAACTACGGCAAGGGCCGTAGAATAACCAGCAACGAACAGTTCAACCTGCTTAAAAGTATGGAAGACTATTGGTTAGAAGATATTCCAGGGCAAGCCGACGATGGCCGCCGGTTGAGCATCGCCTATTTACATTACAGCAATTCCATGGCGTCATTTCGGTTTACCGGGGTCAATTACCTGGAAAATGGCCAGGGTTACAATACCTGGCGCTGTATCGACCTGATCCCCGATTTTAAAAACAGTTGCCTGTATCATATTTACGCCGTTCAGGTAAAAGCGGGGATGCACGAAGAGAAGATCGGACTGGGGTTCATCTTTTTTCAGGAAGAAGGCAATAATGGTGAACTGAAAAACGGCTTTTTTATCGATTCGTCCGAAGACGCCAAACGCAAAAGTGTTCATTTCTATCGCTTGGGCAGCATAGTGGAGCACCTGAACAAACGCCTGAATCTCAACTTGCAAAGCCACATTGCCCGCGAGCACAAGCGCATCATCAAGCTGTTGTACGCCGAACTGGCCAAAGACCCCGATTTTTTTTCAGACATAGCCTGAAGGGCGACTTTACATTCTCTATGGCGTTGGGTACGGACAAGTCATAGACGCGTAGTTGGATCAGTTCCGGTCACTCCGCCTGTGCGCCGCCGGAGGCCCCGAACGTAAACGCCTGCAAACCCGCGCGCACCCCCTCGGGGGCCAGCACCGAGAGGTCTTTGCCAAAGCGGGCGAGCTCAGCATACAGTTCGTAGTTGGGAATAACCCGAAGGGCAAAGGTAGCGCTGCGGTCGGAGCGCTGCAGGAGCTGTTGCGAGGGATGGATGGGCTTGGTCTCCAGATACCGCGAAACAATCGCGGTGGTTTCAAGCGTGATGTCTTCCAGTGCCACGCCGTCTAAGCGGGTGACACCCACCAGATCCTGAAAGTATGTTTCCGGATCAAACATCGCGTTGGGCGCAAATGGCCGGTGCGTCTTCTCCACGGCCTTGATGCGGTCGAGCGCCAGGTTGTGGATGCGCCCTTCTGCCTCGTTCAGCCCGAAGGCAAACCACCGGTTGCGGTATTCGCGGAGGTGGTAGGGGTGAAAGATCAGCCCATAGGGAGCCTCTGCCGTGAACGGATGGTAGGTGATGTCCAAGGCTACACCATCCAGGGCGCTTTTGTATAGCGCCTCTATCCATTCGGTGCCGGTGGCCAGCGGGTTGGTTTCAAACTGGATGAGGGCCGGGTTTGGGAACCGCCATTGGCCCTCCAGGCGGCTCAGGGTGTCGGCTAAGGCTTTGAACTGCGGCAGCCCGCGAAACTGACGCAACACGGTGAGCGCCTCCCGGATGGCGTTGAGGTCGCTTTGGGTCAGGGGCTTGTTTTCGATGGAGAACGAGCGGTCGTCATACGTGTATCGGCCGTCGTGCACCACAATGGGCGCGTTGAAACCCCGGGGCGGCTCGCTTTTCATGATGTTGAGGTCGCCCTGGATGGTGCGTTTCGACACGCCCCCCCGCATGCCAAACGCCTCGTACAACTGCTCGCTCACCTCCTCGATCAGTTCGTCGAGCGTCCAGGAGCGGTTGCGTTGGAAACACCCGTTGAGCACGCGGTAGCGGAAGGAGGCATGTTTGTTGGTCGGCATAAAAATTTTTTTTGGAAAAATGCAGATAGGCTGCATTTGGGGCTCAGACCTTTGCCTTGCAAGAACAGGGCCAAAGTGTTGGCACAGTTTTAGCAGATGCAAAGCAATTGCATTTTTTTCACTTTATTTGCCAAAGTGTGGGTGCAAGTTCAAAAAAACGCGTATATTTGGGCGTTGACAACCAAAAATCCAACCCGGAAGATCATGCAGAAGATAAAGTACCTGACCATCGTTTTCAAAAACGACCTTTCCCTACGCGAAATACCCCAGTTTCGGGGCGCAGTGATCGCCTGCGCCGGGCGGGAGCATGTGCTGTTCCACAACCACACCGACGAAGGACACCGCTACGCCTACCCGCTCATCCAGTACAAACGCATCGGCAACAAGGCCGGTTTAGTGTGCCTCCAGGACGGGGTGCACGAAATACACGCCTTTTTCCAAAGCCGCCCCCAACCCATGCGCATCGGTGAACGCACCGTGACGCCCGAAGTGGAGCGCCTGAACATGAACGAAGTGACCCTGCAAGCGTGGGACAAGCTGTTCGACTACCGCATCAACAACTGGCTCGCCCTCAAACGCGAACACTACGAAGCTTACCAGGACATGCCCGACGAAGCCGAACGCCTGCGCTTCCTCAGCACCATCCTGCGCGGCAACATCCTTAGCATGGCCAAAGGCTTAGGCTGGTTCATCGACCGCGAAGTGCAGGTGCACCTCGAACACGTAAGCCCCCTGCGCCTCATGCACTTCAAAGGCACCCAACTAAGCGCATTTGATATGCAGTTCCAAACCAACGTTTGGCTGCCGGAATACATCGGACTGGGGAAAGGGGCGGCTTTGGGGTTTGGGATGGTGCAAAAACGCAAAATGACCCGGGGAGCCCCAAAGGATGAAACAGGGGCCGACTTGCCGGGAAGCAGCGCGGAGTAAATAATGATCCATTCACCCAATCTGATCACCACTACCAACCACCACATCAACCATGAATACGATTACGTTTACTTGTGAGGTTATTACGCCTATGTTTTTGGCGGGAGCGGGTTCAATACAAAACTAAATTGCCACAATTATGAAATATTTATACGGCGCCACTATTCAAGGCATTCAAAGTTTCATATTTGAAACAAACAAGCTCAAGGAAATCGCAGGAGCCAGTGAATTAGTAGATTATATCTGCCGTGACCTTTTCCAGGAAACCGTAGGAAAATTATACTATAATGAAGAAAATCTACTCATAGCCGCTGCTGGACACATTAAATACCTCTTTGATGACGAAGAAAGTTGCCGATCCTTAGTGTTAACATTTCCTCGTATAGTCATGCAATTAGCACCTGGTATTACCATAAGTCAAGCGGTAGTGAAAGTTGAGAAGGAAATTACACCAGAACATATTCAACAGTTAGAGACTCACCTCAAAATTCAACGCAATCGACCAACCGTACAACACGGGTTGGGCCTGATGATTTCTGAGCGTTCACGCCGAACGGGTAAGCCTGGGATACACTGGGAAAAAGGGGCAGTAATAGATGCAGCTCAGCGCGCCAAAAGGGATTTCACAAAAGACTCGAAAGTCAGCTTGCTAAAAAAACTGCTTCCGGATGCAAAAGGATACCAATATCACAAGCTATTTCCGGAGGAAATGGAAGACATTGCCGGTAAAGATAAAAAAAATTGGGTTGCCGTTATTCATGCCGATGGGAACGACCTCGGAAAAAAAATTATGGCGATGGTTGCTCCGGGAAAAGAAACATTCCGGCAACTCTCCGAGAAAATTGGGAGCGCCACTGAACAGGCTGCGCGACAGGCATTCAATCTGGTCGTAAAAAGAAATACGGAAGAAGGTAATCTATTTCCTTTTCGACCTATCTTGCTTGGGGGTGATGACCTCACTGTAATCATAAGGGGTGATTTGGCCATAGACTTTACCTGGGCCTTCCTCAAGGCATTTGAGGAGGAAACGGCTAAAGAGTTCAAGGACTTTGAGGTCGATCATTTTCGAGGCGGTCTGACTGCTTGCGCTGGAATTGCTTATGTCAAGGCAAATTACCCTTTTTATTACGGGGCACATTTAGCTGACGCACTTTGTGCACAAGCAAAAAAAGTAGCTAAGGATATAAATACTAATCGGACACCATCTTGCTTGCTTTTTCACAAAGTGCATTCCAGCTTTGTTGAAGATTATAAAGATATCGTCGAGCAAGAATTAACGGTCAAGCAAGAATTAATATCTGATCAAATACGTCTTGATTACGGGCCATATTTCCTATATCCTCAAACCGGGGGATATGCGACAATTGAACAACTCAATGGTTGGGTTAAAATCCTCAACGAAGATGCTTCGCCGCGTTCGCGTCTGCGCAACTGGTTAACTGAGCTCCAGGTTAATCAGGAAGCTGCGGCTCAGAAGGTGGATCGTATCCGCCGAATTACCTCAGCCCGTTATGTACGCGAGTTGAATTTAAAAGAACCATTTTCGGACAGGTTTGATAAAAACCAAAAAAGATTTTCTCACACTCACCTTTTCGATGCTATCGCACTTTCCTCCATTTAAATTCAACATAGATGAAGACCATAGCATATCAGATTGAATTTTTCTCCTACTGGCACGCCAGTTCCGGCCTGGCAGGTGGTGCCTATGCGGACCTGCTGGTTAATAAATCCCGTGAGGGATTGCCTTATATTCCCGGTCGTACCCTTAAAGGGCTATTGCGTGAAGCAGCAGAGACTATTAATCATTTTGATAAGGACCTAGTCCCTCAAAATTTTATTTTGGATGTATTCGGTCAGTCACCTGATGAAAAAGACATTGAGGAGGAGCGCGCGACCCGCGAAGCTCAAAGTTTTTTCAGCAATGCTAACCTTTCTGACTACCTTCAAAAAGCGGTCTCGAATGACGAAAAGCCCTTTTTGTATCATGTCATAGCCTCAACTAAAATCAATGAGCAAGGTGTTGCAGCCGTTGGTACGCTCAGGCAGTTGGAGGTAACCGTTCCACTAACACTGCTTGCTAGTATCGAACAATTTCCTGACAAGCCCGGGTATGAGCAGCAACTCAATTATTGTTTCCAATGGATCAAACGAATGGGACTTAACCGGTCCCGGGGCTTGGGCCGTTGCAAATTTTCAATCATTCAATCCAGTAAAGTATGAAGCGATATCAATATACCTGCAAGTTACTCTCAGATGTAGTCATTTCTTCTGTCACGGCAACTGAAGGCTTCAATCCGTCACTTGACTACATTCCCGGTTCGAAATTTCTGGGGATCGTGGCTGGAGAGTTGTATGACGATTACAAAGATGAGACTCTTGACCTGTTTCACAATGGGAAAGTGCGGTTTGGAAACGCATATCCGCAGATCGCGGGACAAACAAGTTTTCCTGTTCCTTTTATTTGGTTTTCTGAAAAGGGTAAAGGGCTGACTGAGCCGCCGATTTATTTACATCATAAATTGGAAGATGAGGACATCAATCGACTGACCAAAGAAGGGAAACAGCTTAAACAAGCCCGAAAGGGGTATTTTACCACATCAGGGCAATATTTGAGTTTAGATCAAGACTTTGCCATTCGTTCGGCTTACGACCGTGGTGAGTTGCGGGCGAAGGATAGCCAAATGTTTGGCTATTTTTCCTTGCCTAAAGGCAGCACCTGGACGTTTATTATGGAAGACGATACAGAGCAATATGCCGATGAAGTTAAAAGGGTTCTGGTTGGAAAGAAACGTATAGGGCGTTCCCGGTCAGCAGAGTACGGACTGGTGGAAATCAATTTTGATAAGGTTTTACCTATTGAGACAGAGAATATTACCTCTTCGGAGTTGATTCTCATCTATGCGCTGAGCAACCTATGTTTTTATGACCATTATGGTCGACCGACTTTGACTCCAGAACCTGCACAATTGGGCGTTCCCGAAGGGAAGATTATATGGGATAAATCACAAATTCGGTCTCGGCTCTATCAAACCTGGAATCGCTACCGCCATAACCGTGACGGTGATCGGATGATTATCGAGAAAGGATCAGTTATCGCTATCAAACACGCCCAATCTCTTGATAGTGGAATTTTTGCTGGAGGAATTGGGAGCCATAGGGCGGAAGGCTTTGGGCAAGTGCTCATCAATCCGGATTTCTTGTTATCCGATGGTATTGAATTGCCCCTCATACTTAAGCCTAACAAACATGAGAAAGACGAGATTGTACAAGCAGAAACTCCTTCTGCCCAGGATAGTTTGGTGTTAAAATATCTCGGACAGCGGAAGGAACGAAAATCGAAGACCTTCGACTTAGATAAACTGATTAATGAGTTTGTCGGCAAGAATGTATCAATTTTTCAGGGTATTAACCCCAGCCAATGGGGAACTATTCGCACTTATGCCAAGTATACCACGAATTGGGAAGTACTCCACGATCTCTTATTCCATAAAGATTTTGGGGCCTTATACCGGGGGCAGTCGGAGCCTGACTGGCGTATGAAAGACCGTCGAGGTATCCTTCTGAAGTTCTTGTTACAGGTTCCAATGGCTGATCGCGTAGCATTTACCCTTAAGCTCGCTGCGGAAATGGCTAAACGTAAACAGGCAAAAGAAAAAGTATGAATACGACACATAAATATCTCGCTCACTTCATCATAGAAGCCGATGTTCCTTTTGCCATAGGTTCTGGCGAAAGAGGTTTTACTGTGGACCAACTTATCGTGCGCGATGCATTGGGGCTTCCTTACGTCCCTGGTAGTAGCTTAGCCGGCGTACTCAGGCATGAACTGGATCCGATGGATGAATTGGAAGAGGTGAAAAAGTTGTTTGGTTTTCAGTCTAAAGACGATGGACAAGGAAGCCGGATAAATTTCAGCAGCGCCCACCTCGTAGGTGCTGATGGCAAAACCATAGTTGAAGGGCTTCAGGATGTCGATCTCAATTCCGGTTACTATGGCTTTTTTCAAAAGCTGCCGGAACGAGATCATGTGCGAATCAATGACAAAGGTGCGGTTGACGGCCACGGAAAATTTGATGAAGAGCTCGTCCATAAAGGCACTCGCTTTGCTTTCAATATCGAATTAAGTGGCGATGAATCAGATCGGCAAGATTGGCAGCATGTGCTCAGTCTGATTCACCAACCGCTATTTCGTCTGGGAGCAGGTACGCGAAAAGGCTTCGGAAAGTTGAAAGTAATTTCCTGCAAGACAAGGGTTTTCGATCTTAATAATAAAAGTGACTTGCTTGCCTACCTTGCCCATTCCAATTCGCTAAACGAAAGCCTAACAGGTTGGCAGGAAATCCGTCCCGAAGTTGCTCTCTCAGATGATTGGGTACACTACAAACTGAACCTGACGCCTGAAAATTTCTTCTTGTTCGGCGCTGGATATGGCGACAAGGACGTGGACAATAAGCCGAAAACTGAACGGTATTTTGATTGGAGTAGCGGTAAGCCTGTCCTGGCAGAAAAGTATTGGCTACTGATACCGGCAACCTCTGTCAAAGGCGCTTTATCGCATAGGGTCGCCTATCGCTATAATTTGATTGCGGGGAACTTTATTGGTGGGACTCAACAAGCCCCTACATCACCACCTGCCGCAGATATTTCAGCCATTGTGGCTTCCATGACGCCGCCAGTAGATGTGGATATATTGAATATAAGTTCCGCTTCACCGGAATGGGAACAGCTCCGAAAAAAAATTGATGCGTGGACGCTGGAAGAAGCTTTGTCAGAAGCTGACTCTTGGCAACATTACGAGAATGAACTGGAAAAATACAAAACCAATTACAAATCCGCTGAAAAACCTGTAGGGGACAACCCTGCTGTTAAGGCCCTTTTCGGTTATGCCCTTGATAGCGATGGCACCAGGGTGCGGGGTAATGTTATCCTTTCCGACCTCTACCTCGAACCTAAAGAAGATGCGGAAAAAGTATTTAGCCATGTAGCCATTGACCGATTTACAGGCGGGGCACGGGATGGCATGTTGTTTCAGCAAAAGGCCGTTTCTTCTGACACATTTACGCTGGATATTTATGTGAAGAAGGATGCGTTGTCAGATAAAAATGTCAGATTTGCCTTTGAAGAAGCCTTATTAGACCTCTGCAACGGTGACTTACAACTTGGTGGTGGATCGTCCAAAGGGCATGGTATATTTAAAGGCTCAATTGAAAAAACAAATGCTTAATTATGAGTAACGTTTTTAAATCTATAAAAATTAGTGAGATACCCACAGATATCCTGTTCGAAGGATATTATTGGTATGCAAATGATAAATCGCCTAAGATCATCTCTACGCCAGCGTTGATCCAGCAAAGTTGGTTTTCACAAACACCTTTTGTGGTAGAAGCGAATTTCTATGCCAAGTCTGAACAAATCAGTATCCAGGTAAGACATTGGGATGGCGCTTATCATATTGCGCAGATTGATCTTGCTAATCTGGACGGAATCACTTTCGATAAGGTATCCTATATCGGTCACGATCTTGGCGGGCGCAATTTTGAGATGATCGAAGCCTGGGAACCACGTACTGACGAATTAATCGAAGGAATGGAAGCCCTTGTTCCTGCCTGGACGGCTTTCGCTGGTTTTTCAAACACTAAAGAGCAATAACATGACAACGATAAAAGCTCCGTATAACTTTGTTCCCTTTAACAAGGAGGTCGTATCTCCCCACTGGATTGATCAAATCAGTCATGATATCCCCTTTCCTGACGGACTCTCTGGTTCAATTAATGTTAGGCTCAAAGCCGAGACCCCCATATTTGTGCGGGACGGGATTGGGCAAAAGCAGGCCAAAGAAAACTATAAGGCCGATGTTCAGCAAAACCCCCATCTTTTCAGCCAATACAATGGGAAGTATTTTATTCCCGGCACATCTATTAAAGGTATGGTTCGGAATGTTCTGGAGATTTTGAGTTTTGGTCGGTTAGAGGGGAAGGTGAATGATCACCGTTATGCAGTGCGGGATTTTCATAACGACAAGATTTATCCAAAATCAAAAATATCGAACTCAGTAAAGTGTGGCTGGTTGGAAAAGGCCAATGAGGAATATTTATTAACGGATTGTGGAAAACCAAGAAGGATTTCCCATGAAGCATTGTCAGAATATTTCCAAATTGATATTTCACATTTTTTCCAGAAGAAGTCAAACCTTGGAGATAAGTCCGCAAAAATGAAGTATGAAAAATACCCATCTGTAGCCGGTAATTATAAATTTGAAACTTGGGATGATAAAAATGGCCGCCCAATGTGCAAAGTCAATCCCAGCGGCTCCGTTTCAGGTACTATTGTGTTCACTGGGCAACCTTCGGAACGTGTGGCAGATCAAGGGAAAGGCAAGCATTTAGAATTTGTCTTTCCCGATTTAGGGACAGAAGGAAAACCTGTTTCTGATCGTGTAATCAAAAACTTCTTCTTTGCCTACTATGACCACGATAAAACTAAACAGTCTCTGGATTGGAAATATTGGAAGCCTAAGTTAGAAGGTGGTGAAAAAATTCCAGTGTTCTTCAGAGAGGAAAATGAAGAAATCAAGGATATGGGCCTTTCTATGCTTTACAAGATTGCATATGAGAACTCAGTTGTAGATGCCATTACCCGTCATCAAGGAAAAGGCAACCCCGACCTCTCCGAAGCTATCTTTGGCCATGTAGACAAAAAAAATGCACTCAAAGGCCGCGTTCATATCGGACATGCCTTTGCCATCAATTATCCCAAGGTTGACGAAGAAAAGAGTGAAGTGCTTTCCGGCCCCAAGGCTTCCTACTATCCTACTTATATGCGCCAAAAGGTGAACAATACCGGAAAAGTTGGGGAGTATAAGACCTTTATGGACAACGGAGCTGAAATTGCAGGCTGGAAACGCTATCCGGTACATGTAAACGGAGTGAAACGCAATCCCCCTCCGGAAAAAGAAAACAGCGAAAAAATACTTACCAAATTCACTCCCCTAAAAGCCGGTGCCGAGTTTACCCTCACTATTCGCTACCACAATTTGCGGCCGGTGGAGCTGGGGGCACTATTAAGCGCCCTGACTTTTCATGGTACGGAGAACACATTCCATAGTGTTGGTATGGCCAAGCCTTTGGGTTATGGAAAAGTGAGTCTTACAATCACTAATGCAGACCGTCTGGACATACCTAAGTACCTCTGCGCTTTTGAGGCATATATGAATGCACGATTAAAAACGAAGGAACCTAAATGGCATACCCTTGACCAAGTGACTGAATTAGTAACCATGGCGCAAGAGCACTCAGACGAAGGCTTATCCTACATGTATCCGGACGAACATCGTGATGCAAAAAAAGAAAAGGAAGGTTTAGATCAATACTCTAAACGGATATCAAAAAAGGCAATGCTAGCCTCCTATTGTGATTCCAACGCTATAGCTTCAATGGAAACCGCCATTAAGGAGGAACTTAAGGTGAACTTGCACACGGATAATATCGAAGAAGTAGTCCTATTGAGCCGCAATGCCACTAAACAAGAGGTAGCGTTGCAATGGTCAGCAAGAAAAGCCCAACTATTAGAGCAGCTAATAGCAAAACAAGGAGCGATAGCCCAAGCTGAAAGAGATGCTAAAGAAGCACAAGAAAAGGAAGAAAGTGCCAGGAGAAAAGAGGAAGAACGCCTTATGGCTGAATCCGAAGGCCCGGGTTTAGACTTGGTCGACATCTCTAACTGGAGGTCTGCTAAAGATAACCTCACGAAGGCCGTTGAAGTATTTGGCCGCCGGTATCATAAGCAATCGGATATAAAGAAAGTGGTACAGCAGAACCCATCGGGATATTTACCTGATGAATACTATGCGCAACTTTTCGAAATCTTGCAAAGTATCTTTCGGATACTTCCCAAAAAAGAACAAGACAAATGGAAAGACCCTTTTCCTAAAAATGCTATGCTGAAAAAAATTGCAGAGTGGGTAGGAGAGGAAAAAGCAAAAGACATAACCTTCAAATAATTTACCATGAACAAAGTACTCATCTCACTAATTTCAGATCAGCTTATACCTAACCTACTGTTTATAAAGGAAAAACAGCAGGAAGTAGAGGCATACATTTTTGTTGCAACAAAATACACGGAAGAAAAAGGTGCGGCGGATCGGCTCGCAGAGGTAGCCGGACTCTCTTCTGGAACTTGGGAAAAAGTTGAGGTTATTGAAGATTCGCTTGATGATATTCGGGAAAAGCTGGAGGCCATGAATCTTCCCACTTATAACAAGTATCTCCTAAACCTGACAGGGGGGACTAAAATAATGAGTATTGGCGTCAGCCGTTTCTTTGAGGAGTACGACCATGAGTCCTATTATTCAACGATAGGTAAAAACTCATTTAAGAGAATATTTCCAAGGGACGATGATCGAGAGCAAGCCTTTTCGAACGCACTGAGTTTGTCTGATTATTTGGCAGCCTACGGATTCAAGATACTAAAATCTGGGCTGCCAGCTTGGGTAACCCAAGAGTTGGCTCAAGGATTCTACAGTAATAATTTGCTGAAGTATCGCTCCGAAATAAAAGAATTATCAAAATATAGCCAAGAAAATCGAGGGAAAATTTATATGATACCAAATACATCTAAATTAAACAGCATGCTTCTGGATGTTTCTTGGAAACCAAATATTAGCAATCAGCTTTCACCTGAAGAAATTCAGTTTCTCATTAGCGGCTGGTGGGAAGCCTTTGTATATTTCAGACTTAAAAATGATCTTAAACTAAATAACGATGCAATCGCTATAAATTGCCATATTGTTCGTGATCAGGTAGAAAACGAGTTAGATGTGGTATTTGTGCAAAACAACAAGCTATTTGTCGCAGAGTGTAAAACAGGTTTTGGACCTTCAGAGTTTAAAGAACGTTTCAATAATGCCATTTATAAAATGGCGGCTGTTCGCAACAATATGGGCTTGAGAATACCGGGCTTTCTATTTATGCTTGATGCTAAAGTTCGAGAAAACGGTGTAATCAGTTCGCTCTATGCTGGCCGCGCAAAAATCATGGACACTACAATAATTGACCAAAAAATTCTCGAAAACACACAAGATTGGCCTTCTATTTTGAAAAAAATGGCTTAGACCCATACTCAAAAGCGATTCTTATGGACAATGAATTCATCTCCAACCTCCGCCCCATGATTGAAGACCTGGAGCGCTTGTTTGCCCAGCAGGAGTCCATTCTGCACCATAGGGTGGATGATATCCTGGCACGGCGTTCTGAAAACATCAACGAGATTGATCATCTGATGGATGATTTGTTCAACAACATGTTTTATGGCCGCGGTATAGACGATTTCCAACGCTTGAAGGCACATCTGGCTGCTTTGAAACCCGATGCTGCTGAATTTTATCAACGCGAATTTGAAGAATGGATTGAATAACCCACGGCATCGACGCCAAAACCGCCGTATGCTTAGTACATCTTGAACTCTTGAACCTGAAATTTAGAAATCACTATGCCTCGCAAAATCTTCCTCTCCTTCCTCGGCGCCAGTCCGTATTATCTTACAAAGTACTATTGCAAGACCGATCGTTCGGATTTAAGTGATGAAATTTATTTTGTACAAGAGCATCTCATCCGCCAGCATCCGGGTATAGATAAGGCATTCATTTTTACTACAGTTGAAGCCTTTAGAAACAATTATGTGCGCAGGATAGAAAGACCCAGAGATCAACCGGCGATTTTCCATGATGGCCAGGGCCTGGAACACCAACTTGGGCAACTTCAAAACGAGCAGCTAATCAGTGAGTATTGCTCTGTTAACATCCCAAACGGCTACTCCGAGACGGAAATCTGGCAGGTTTTCCAAACCGTCTTTGAGCAACTGGAAGAAGAGGATGAAGTGATTTTTGATGTGACTTTGGGCTTTCGCTCATTGCCCATGCTGGTTATCGTACTGCTCAATTATGCCAGGACTTTGAAAAATATCCAAGTCAAAGCCATCTACTATGGGAATTATGAGGCCGGAAAAGAAGAAAAAGATACTACAAAAACACTTCATGTAGAAGCGCCCGTACTACGTTTGGATACTTTCGTGCAACTGCAGGACTGGACACTCGCGGCTCAGTCGTTTACGGTGGGTAATGTGGCTCCACTCAGTGAAATCACTCATGCAAAATATTCCGAATTTAGTGAGGAAATCAATGCTTTTGCCAAGGCTATTTTAACCTGCCGGGGGCTGGAACTTATACAAGACATAAAGATTGACAACCTGAAAGCATACATACGCCAGATGAGTGAGCAAAGCGATATTGATGCTGTACTACAACCGCTTTTGGACAAGGTGAGCGTCAAGATTTCACCATTTGAGTCCGGACAGTTATCAAACGGGTTTGCGGCAGTTGACTGGTGCATCCAGCACAATATGACGCAACAGGGCATTACTTTCTTGCAGGAAACGCTCATTAGTTACATGGTCGAGCGTTTTTGGGGGCGTGATGCGCTTATCGATGTATATCTGCGCGACTTGGCTGGCTCGGCATTTCAACTCCTTCCATCTGAAATAAATAATCACCTAAATTCGCAAAAGAGCAAACCTTTTTCACAAAAATTATCGGTGGAACAAACTAATATCCGAGATATCTATCATAAAATGTGTGAATTTGTCAAAAACAAAACTCCACTAAGCGAACTGTACAAAGAGTTGGTAGGAAAAGATGGCTTCCGAAATGACATCAATCATTGTGGCTATAAAAGCTCTTATTTATCGCCTGATGAGTTGAATGAATCTCTCAGAACTCTTTTCAGCAACATCAAATTATTAAATCTCTAACCCCCATGCTCCTAAACCTCTCCAATCACCCCTCCCCCCACTGGCCGCCGCCCCAGCTCGCCGCCGCCCAGGAACAATTCGGCGACGTCATCGACCTGCCTTTCCCGGCCATTGACCCCGAGGCCGACACCGCCGAGGTGGAGCAGTTGGCCGCCGAATATGAAAACACCGCCGTGGAGCGTCTGCAAGGCGCCCGGCCCCGGGCCGTACACCTGATGGGCGAAATGTCGTTCACACTGGCTTTGACCGCCCGGTTGCAGCGGCGCGGCATTGCCGTATATTGCAGCACCACCCGGCGCCAGGTGTTGGAAGAAAAAGACGGTACCAAAACCACCCGTTTTGTGTTTGTGCGCTTCCGGCAATACCCCGTGGTGTAAGTACACACCGGCGCCACCCCAGTTCTTTGACATCTATGGCCAATTCATACCCCGGCGCGCCCTGGTCAAGCGCGCCGGGATTTTTCAAAACACCCTTCACCCCTTCCCCCCCAGCACCTCCTCCAAATACCCGCCTGCCACAAAGTGCCGCACACCCATGGCCGTCACGTCGGGACTCAGGCGGCGCGGTTCGGAGGAGTAGGTAAGAATAAAGTTGCGGTTGGTACCGAGTGTGTCCGCTGCGCTCCGGAGGCTGCGGGAAATGCCCGCAGCGTTGCCCAGTTTGATTTCCACGCAGGCCAAAGGCGTGAGCCCGCGGGCGAGCACCAAATCGCATTCCGTGCCGTCGGAAGTGCGGTAAAAGTACGGTTCCACGTCGGCCGGCAGCTTGCCGATGACCTGCATCAGCACATACCCCTCCCACGATGCGCCGGCGAGTGGATGCACCGGCAGATCATCGGGCCGCGAAATGCCGGCCAAGGTGTGCAGCAGGCCCGTGTCGGCTATGTACACCTTGGGCGACTTGACCAGGCGCTTGCCGACGTTGACGAAAAACGGACGAAGCACCTGCACAAAAAACGAACTCTCCAAAAAACCGAGGTAGTGCCGTATGGTATTACCCGACAGGCCTAACGAGCGTCCGACGGACTCGGCATTCCACAAGCTGCCCTGGGCGGCCGACAGGAGCTGCAAAAACATCCTGAACCGCTGCGTGTCGGCGTTCAGCCCGAGCAGCGACAGGTCGCGCTCCACGTAGGTGCGCACAAATTGATCGCGCCATTCAGCGCTCCGGGCATCCGTGGGCGCCAGCCAACTGTCGGGAAATCCACCTCGCCACCAATGCTGGCGCAGGTCGTCGTCGGCACCCACCACCTCCGTCAGGTGCAGCGGGCGCAACGTCAGATAGGCAATCCTGCCGGCGAGGGAGTCCGCCGTTTGCCGCATCAGCAGGGGCGACGCCGAGCCTAAAAGCAAAAAGCGCCCCGGTGTGCGTTTGCGGTCTATAAGCGAACGCAGCTCGGCAAAGAGCCCGGGCATGCGCTGCACCTCGTCGATTACCACACATTCGTCCTGGTATTGCTCCAGAAAAAAACCGGGATCCGCCTCCAGCAGCCGGGAGTCTTCCAGACGCTCCATGTCAAAATAACGCATCTTGCCGGACACCGCACCCACCAGCGACACAGCAAGCGTCGTTTTGCCCACCTGCCGGGGCCCGATCAGGCCGACTGCCGGATAACGCTGCAACAAGGATACAAGCTCATCCGCAATAAATCGAGGTATCATGTCTGTAATATTTAAGTTCAACTTCGGAATTACAGACAAATATAGGTGTTTTCAGGCAACCTGCCCAAAACAATCCGTTTTTTTCAAGGGCTGAACATTTTTTAAAAAAAATTTTCCCAGCGCAAATACACTGCATTTACGGCCCCGAACTTTGCCCCGTCAATCGATAGAAAGAAAAAAAATTGAAACGCCGGGAACTCCGCTCCCCTCAACGGCGTTTTAACCAACAGACTTTCGATTGAACGTCTTTTTCGGGCCGACAAAGCCCTGCAAACAAGTGACCCAACCACACGGGCGGCACACGCGAAAAAAAAAAATCGCTGCCCGGGTTCCAGTGCCTGCTGTCCCGCGAGGGGTGGCTGCGCACACTGGCGGTGGTGGTATTCGTTCACTTGTTTTAACACGCTTTGTCATGTCCTTCCTGCCTGTATCTACACACAACCACCTGCCTGTCCCTTCGAGCGCTGCGGGCTTCAGCCGCCTGCTGTCTGAGCAGTTTGAAGGTGCCGACCTGACTCCTGTCGAGCAGCAGGCGTATCGACGCACCCAGGAGCGGCTCTCCGGCGGCGCAGCCGACCAGACTCTGCTGGCGCGTCGGCTGGCCCAACTGGCACCCGGCATGACCGGCGCCGTGACCTACCACGAGACCCACAACATGTTCATCGGCACCGCCTGTACCAGCGCGGCAGGCAACACCTACTTCAGCGCAGCGCGGGTGACAGCGAGCGTGGTCATCAAGGCCGACATCGGTGTGGGTTACGCCCGCGCCTTCCTGAACGCCGTGTCCATCTACGCCGCCGATGGCAGCCGACAGTTGTTGGCCCGCCAGGAATTTCATTGTTGCTTCTATTCCGAGCAGACCCTCGCCCAGCAGGCCATTCGCTTAGTGCAGGGCGTTATCCTCAACAGCCTGCCTGTGCCCGAACGCGTCGACGCCGACGCAGATGCCCGCCTGCTGGCCGAGCGCATCGTACGGGATGCCTATACGAACGACCAGGTGCAGATGCTGCACCATAAAACAGGCCTTTTGCCCGGATGACCCAGGCGATGGCTCGCAGCCATCGCCTGGGTACACGACCACAAAAAGTACCATTCAAAAAGTGACGCTTCCCCTTTTGCAGCAACCATTCGAAAAAAAGCACCGCTGCAAACCCCATTGTTCACTTTTTCGACCCTTTTTGCCATGTCGCTGACTGCTCTTTTTCCCGGAACCACCCTTACCGACGACCAGCGCGCCGCCCTGGAGGCCCTGCAGGCTTTCCTGACGGCCGACGCCCCCGATGCCGCCCGCGTGTTCGTCCTCAGCGGCTATGCCGGCACGGGCAAGACCTTCCTCATGCAAGGCGTGGCCGCCTGGCTGAGCGCCGCCGAGCGCGTCGTGCTGTTTGCTGCGCCCACCAACCGCGCCGCCAAGGTGTTGCAATACCGCACCGGCGCCGACGTGCAGACCCTGCACCGCATGCTGTACGAGTACCAGGATGGCGAGCACCGCTTGGTCGGGCGTCCGGACTGGCTCGGCACCGATCCGGTGCTGGTGGTAGACGAGGCCTCCCTGTTGGGCGACCATACGGCCGACGACAGCGACCTGCGCTTCGGCAGCGGCAAGCTGCTCACCGACCTCTTTACCTTCCTGCGCCTCGACCGCTACCCGCGCACCCGTGTGGTGCTGGTGGGCGACCCCGCCCAGCTGCCGCCCGTGGGCATGCGCTACTCGCCGGCCCTCTCCACAGGACACCTGCAGCGCCTCGCCGGTAGCCGCGTGCAGCAGGCAGGCCTCAGCACCGTGGTGCGCCAACAGGCAGACAACGGCATCCTGCAGGTGGCCCACGCCATGCGCGAGGCCATCGAGGGGCGCACCTTCGCCCCCCGCCTGCCCATAGAGCGCGTGGCCGAGGTGCGCATCGCCAATGGCTCGGCTCTGCTCGACAAGTATTTCGAGCGCAGCGCCGAGCGGCCCTCCGGGCGCCAAATCATCGTGGCGCACAGCAACGAGGCCATCCGCGCCTACAACCGCGCGGTGCGCGCCCGCTACTTCCCCGATGCGTCCGACCGCATCGTGGCGGGCGACTTCCTGCTCGTGAACTGCAACCGCTACGGCTTGGAGCCCGCGCTCACCAACGGCGAGCTGGTGCAGGTGCTGCACACCGGCGGACTGGAGCGCATCACTGTGCGCGCCTCCCGCAGCCAGTTCAAGCCCGTGGAGCACCCGCTGCTCCGCTTCACCGAGCACGAGATGGAGGCCGACTTCCACTTCCGCGACGCCCTTGTAGCGGTGCGCTCCGGCGACGGGCAGGTGCACCGGCTGACCGTGAAGGTGCTGGAAAACGCACTGTGCAGCGATGCCGACCACACCTTCCCCGCCGCCGCTGCCTATATGCTGCACCGCATTGGCTGCGACCGCTTCTACGCCGAAAACCGCGACCTGTACCGCGCCGACAAGGAGCGCTTCAAACGCGATCGCAAGCAGTACCTGCGCACCGACCCCTACGCCTGCGCCCTGCTCTGCCGCTTCGGGTACGCCATCACCTGCCACAAGGCCCAGGGCGGTGAGTGGGACTTCGTGTACGTGGACATGTGCGCCAAAATGACGCGCGACACCGCCGACTTCTACCGCTGGAGCTATACCGCCATCACCCGCGCCAAAAAGCGCGTGTACCTCCGCCTCAACCCGCACGACCACCCAAAACCCTGATCCGCCATGCAAGTTTACATCAACACCCCCGGCTGCAAGGTCAGCATCAAAGACGGTCACTTGGTGGTGCATCCGCCTAAGGAAGAGGCCGACGGCGCCGTGCAGCGCGTGCCGCTGCGCCAGATCGATACCGTGTTTGTACACCGCGCCACCCTGCTGACCGCCGAGCTGGCCTTCGCCGCCGTGGAGCACGACATCGACGTGCAGTTTGTCGACCGGCGCGGAAAGCCCGCCGCCCGCCTGTGGAGCAGCCGCTTTGGCAGCATTTCGGTGATCCGCAAGAAGCAGGCGGCGTTTGTACAAGGCCAACAGGCCCTCGACTGGGTGCGCCAGTTGCTGGCCGAGAAGTGTGAGCAGCAAGCGGCACTCCTGCTCAGCCTGCCTGCGCCCGCCGAAGAGCAACTGGCCTCCGACGCGGCCATTCGCGTAGTGGAGTACCGCCGGCGCCTTCTGGAAGTGGAGGGCGGCAGCCTGCCCGAAGCGGCGCCCCGGCTGCGGGCGATGGAAGCGGCGGCCTCCAAGGTATATTTCCAGACGCTGAGCGCGCTCATGCCCCCGCAGTACCGCTTTGCGCAGCGCTCGCAGCACCCGGCGACCGACATGTTCAACTGCCTGCTCAACTACGCCTACGGCATCCTGTACGGCAAGGTGGAGCACGCGCTCATCCGCGCCGGTGTAGACCCGTTTATCGGCATCTTCCACCGCGACGAGTACAACCGCCCCGTGCTGGTGTACGACGTGATCGAGCGGTACCGGCACTGGGCCGACTATGTGGTGTGCCGCCTGTGCCGGCAGGAGGTCATCTTCATCGAGTTTTTCGACGTCGACAACGGCGCCTTCTGGCTCAATACCTACGGCAAGCGCATCCTCATTCAGTCATTTACCGACTACATGGACGAGGTGATCGGGCTGCAACAGCTCGAGCGCTCGCGCAACACGCACATTGACCTGGCCGCCCAGCAGCTCGCCACCTTTTTCAAAAACCTGACCACCACCTAACCCTGCCCTGCCATGATCTACCAAGCCGCCAACCTGCTCGACGCCGCTGCCGCCCTGGAGCCCGTCTCTGTGGAAGCCCTCTTTCACCGCCTGCGCGACGACGCCGCCCTGGCCGAAGACACCACACGCCTGCGCCGCGTGCGCCAGCTCGACGCGACGGCCTACAACCGGCTCAAAACCCGGCTTCCGTTCTTCTGTTGCGGGCGCTTCCGGGGAGGCGTCCGCCGCAGCGAGCACTTTGAGCAGATCGAAGCCTGGGTGCTCGATGTGGATCACTACAGCCATGACGAGACCGAGCTGTCGGCCCTTATCGCCCGCCTGCAGGCCGACGAACGCGTGGCCCTCCTGTTCCGGTCGCCTGGCGGCGACGGCGTTAAGCTGCTCTTCCGCCTGCACGAATCCTGCACGGACAGCAAGCGCTTTTCAGACGCGTACAAAGCCTTCGCGTTTGCCTTTGGAGAACAGTACGGCTTAGGCAAGCACATTGATTTCCGGACCTCCGACGTCACCCGCGTGTGTTTTCTGGCGCATGATCCGCTCGCGTTTATTAATCCCATGGCCGAGCCGATCCACTGGCAGGCCCTGTTGCCCGAAACGGTGCAGCCCGCCATGGCCGAACTATGGGCAGCGCGGGAGGCCGCGCCGACACCTGAGGCGGAGCAGGCCCCCCAAAAGCCAGGGCGAAGCCACGCCATCCACCCGGAGACTTACGCCGAGATCCTGCGCAAGTTGCAGGCCAAGGCTCGGCCCAACCCCCTCGCGCGCGACGTGTTCGTGCCCGAGGCGGTATCGTTTGCCCTGCCCGTGGTACAGGCAGCACTCGAAAGCCAGGGCATCGGGGTAGCGGAGGTGCGCGATATTCAGTACGGCAAACAGCTTGCCTTGCGCTGTGGGTTGGATGTTGCCGCGCTCAACCTCTTTTATGGCAAACGCGGCTTCAGTGTGGTGCAGGTGCCCAGGCGCAACACCAACGACGGTCTGGGGCGACTGGCTGCCCATGTGGCCGAACAGGCCATCTTTTCGCAGCATGCCTGGTACGAATCGCTGCCGGAGGCCGGAAACCCGGCCCCAAGCGATGCTGCGGAGCACGAAGACATACCTTTTTGAATACCGCTAACCGGAAAACGCCATGGCCAAGCGCCCCCCCAAGCCCGTGATCACCTTTCCGGAACGCCTGCGCCGCATCCGGCAGGCCGGGTTGCACACAGAAACGCCCGTAGGACACATGCGCGAGCGCGACCGTCTGCTGCCCGACCTGGTTGAGCGGGTGCGCCGTATCGAAGCCTTTTTACACCATCAAGCCACCCAAAACGACCCAACCCTTATGCTTTTTTTCGTCATGTACGACATCGAAGACAATCGGGTGCGCCGCCACTTAGCCAAGTACCTGATCAGGCAAGGGTGTACCCGCATGCAAAAATCCGTGTTTCTCGGCAGCGCCGGCTATAAGCGCTACCGTGAAATTGCCGATACGCTCGAAGAGGTGAACAGCATGTACGACAATGGCGACAGTATCCTTATCTTGCCGGTCACCAAAGACAACATGGCCCAACTGAACGTCATTGGCAAAAACCTGAATTTCCAGATGGTGGTAGCGCCACCAAAAATCTTGATAATATGAAACGAAAGCACGTACCTTTGCGCTCTTTTTTAAAAGCCAGGCACTTTGCCGCCTACGGGCCTTTTTGGGCTGATCGGACTGACTTAATCGTTTGTTTTGAAGCACTTGTATGTAGGTGACCCCCGAAGCCAAATTCCAGTAAAAGAAGGGTTAAGACAAAAACGGCCATCCCCGGAAGGACGACCGTTTTTTACCCCGAAGCCAAATTCCAGTAAAAGAAGGGTTAAGACCTATGACCCTCAGACCGTTGGCCTCGTCTGAGGCCCGCCCCGAAGCCAAATTCCAGTAAAAGAAGGGTTAAGACTGGCCATGAATTTCGTGCCGTCCGGCGCAGTCCCCAACCCCGAAGCCAAATTCCAGTAAAAGAAGGGTTAAGACATTTGAAACATCGTCTGTATGACGCCGTATGCACGCCGCCCCGAAGCCAAATTCCAGTAAAAGAAGGGTTAAGACAACACAGCATCTAAGCCTATTGGCTCATCGATGACCCTCCCCGAAGCCAAATTCCAGTAAAAGAAGGGTTAAGACGTTACGGCTACGGGTTGTTGTACGTTAAGCATCAGCCCCGAAGCCAAATTCCAGTAAAAGAAGGGTTAAGACTTCACAACCGCCGTAAATTTGGCGTTGTAGATGACCCCCGAAGCCAAATTCCAGTAAAAGAAGGGTTAAGACATCAATCACACGAAGACCGTTGGCCTCGTCTGACTCCCGCCCCGAAGCCAAATTCCAGTAAAAGAAGGGTTAAGACCCCGGTAAGCGGTTGCGTAAAGCGACTGTTCAACGCGTGCCCCGAAGCCAAATTCCAGTAAAAGAAGGGTTAAGACCTACCAGAAGCAGGTTGGCAAAAACCATTGCCTGCTTTCCCCGAAGCCAAATTCCAGTAAAAGAAGGGTTAAGACACACCGTTGACCACGGTGCTAAAAATTCCCGTAACCCCGAAGCCAAATTCCAGTAAAAGAAGGGTTAAGACTCTTTGTTGTTTTACCAGCAGGTTGGCAAAAACCATCCCCGAAGCCAAATTCCAGTAAAAGAAGGGTTAAGACTGATTAACATTGGCCA